>Ga0153966_100102_pt1 | contig 58534 bp, 60 predicted proteins | sample TSFL050MetaG_FD_104738 | JGI IMG/M metagenome (GOLD analysis project Ga0153966, IMG submission 104738) | Attine ant fungus gardens microbial communities from Florida, USA - TSFL050 MetaG | ecosystem: Host-associated > Fungi > Mycelium > Unclassified | place: USA: Florida, Paynes | collected... | reverse complement strand
GGCGGTTCCTGAGATATCTGCTGATCAGTGTCCAGCACTGATTAACTGATATCTTGATGAGTACTGATTGCTTTGACATGTTTTGGGCATTGTTTGAAAGGTCTTCTTAAGGGCTTTCAGATGTATCTTAGACTGTGGGAATCGTGCAAGTATTCGTGGAGTTATTGGCTGAATGAAGTTTGTGACAATTTGCAATAGTGTGATCTAGGTTAAGGTTACCCGACCTAAGCTTAAGATCATTACAGAGTTCATGAAATAATTAGAGTAGACAAATGCTAGTAAACACATATTCGTGTATAAGTAACTAGACCAATTAGCAAGGACTCTAACGAGTTCTCTTTGTCAACTCCAACTTAGAGTGTGAACTTAAGTTGTCTCAACTGATGTTCACTACAGTAATAGAGTTGTCAGATTATAAGTTAAAAAAAGATATATAAAAAGGAGAAATAAACACAAGTAATATTAATTTACAAACTAGAGACTACAAAGTAATTATAGGGTATATATACTAAATCTAAAAAAAAGGAGAATAATAATAACAATGATTAATAACAAATAAAAAAGAAAAATAAAAGAATTAAAAATAAAATAACTATGAAATTCCTAGATATGATATCATATACTGAAGAAGCAATCAGAGTAAAGTTGAATAAAGATCAAGACTGTAAATGTGTAAGTCTCAGAAGTCACCTATCAAGGTAGACGACTATTTATTACCTGTAGATGTATAAGTCTATAGGGTGTGTTTAATATACTAGCATGAGAAGGTGTACTATAGTTCTTACCTCAGGAGTCACCTATCAAGGTAGATGACTAAGGGTATAATTACATGAAAAAGGCTAATAAAAGGGATTCAAGTTACATTCCAATGGACGAGAAAGGAAATATCAAAGTAATATGAGACATACTAGTTTATTGATGTGAAACGGATGAATGATACCAAGGGATCATAGTGTTTGGGTATCTCGGTCCCCTTCAACAAAGACAATTGGTGTTCTGGATGTAAAAACAAGTTCTAGTATAAGAAATCACACTTAAGTTGTATTACTTAAAATAAGATCCCACCACAAGTCAGAGTTGACAAAGAGAACTTATTAGAGTTCCTGTTATTGGTATATATTACTTATACATGTTTGTTTATTTGTTCTTATTTACTAATGCAAAATGTATTACTAATTAAAAGAAAAAGAAAAAGAAATATTGACTTAGAGAAAAAGGTGATTCATGACAAAAATGAGAAGTTAGACCATATTCTAACAAAGAGACAGTAAATAAAGAATCCAAGTACCATATCAGTCTGGCAATGACATCATAGCAAATGTGGCTGTCCCTTCTAATAAAAGGAATACAAGTGTGTAACAGATCTCTAACTCTGCTAAATTGGACTAGAGATTTGGAGTGTCATAATAAGCAGAATATCTTCAACATAATAAACTGCTCCTACAAACTATTAAAGGAAGGAAGCATAGTGTACTGACTGCAACACAATGTACTGCTCCACATACAGTTGGAGAAAGGGAGCAGTGTACTGACTTCAACACAGTGCAACACTTCACAGAATTAGTACAGGTTATAACCTATGCCATAGGCACAGTGATAGCCTCATTTATCAGTTATTATTGGCTGATTAAGATATCTATTAAAATAATCTACTTAGAATTAATTCATAGCCCCGTGCGAAACAGCATTACCATATAAGATCAGAATGTGTCTCTTTTCATCTTTACTTCTTCCTTCACCTTCATCTATTCTGTGAAGTGGCCAGTATGGAGCAGCAGTCACAAAATGTTCCCACCTTCAAAGTCGTCATTGGTACGTTTCACTTTGCCTAACTGTTGAATTCAATTAATTTCTGTCATGAATCTAATCGATCACGCGTCACTGTTCGACAATCTGGCTTTATACGCTCCTATTCTTCCCTATACATCTCGGTGTCATACACTCGATTTGGAATTATCTAGTTGGTGATGGTGGCACTGGCAAAACTACTTATGTCAAGGTACGGGACATAGTTTTGTACAGTTCTCGATCTGCGACCTAATCTTCGAGCCATACAGCGTTACCAGACTGGTGAATTTGAAAAGAAGTATATCGGTATGCGCAGTGTCCTCTCTCATGTCGCTTCTAATTGCATGGTCAACCTACGGCAGCAACCGTCGGTGCTGAAGTGAGCACTATGGATTTCTCAACCAACTATGGAGACTTCAAATTCCTTGTTTGGGATACAGCTGGACAAGAAAAGTTTGGTGGCTTGCGGGATGGCTATTATGTTGGGGCTAGAATTGGATTCATCTTCTTCGCATTGGACTCACGAACCACCTACAAAAATGTTCCCACTTGGTTTCGTGATCTTGTCCGCGTTTGCGAAGACATTGTCGCTATCCTTATTGGAACGAAGGCAGATATCAAGGTATGACGGAACCAATGTATTCATTCATCTCGATCATTTTCCTTTCTCCAGGAGCGTAAAGTAAAGACCGCTGCGGTTACCTTCCATCGCAAGAAGGGGCTCCCGTATTATGAGATTTCTTCCAAGTCCAACTACAACGTAGATAAACCTATGCTTTCTGGGTTAAGAAAAATTACAGGGTAAGATTGAGTCTCGGCTTCTACATCGCTTGTTACTCATACGAATATTGTATTAGCCTTCCTGATCTTGTTTTCACTTCGGCTCCCGCTCATCAACCCCCTGAAGTTGCAGTTGATCCTGAACTTATGCAGAAATACGAAGCTGAACTAAAAGAGGTACACTTGCGAAGAGAATTACTGTTTTTATCATCTGACCGTATTGGTTGTAGGCCGAGGGAGTCCCCCTTCCGGAAGAAGATGACGATATGTAATCTCTGGGTTTCTTTCACTCAATACATGCGATCTCATATCCGGCCACGAAGTGGATGTGCTCATTGCTTACTCTAATTGAGCATCTTGTAACTAGTATTCAGTGAGATTTAAGCGAGGGGCAATTCAAGTCATCTCCCATTGTTTCATTTTTATCAAGAGTGCGAAAAGTCATAAATTCTGACAAGTGAGCTGAAACCATCAGCCCAACAACGGACCTTTCGACATCGAGGCTGAAAGATGATCTGGATGGAGTTTTTCTACTTGTGCTGCAGCTCATTGGGTGAAAATGCTGGTCCAGCCCGAGGGAGATGAGTTTCCCACTCTGCAAAATATACATCGAGACTTGTTCAGGAGTCTGGTAGGATGTGGAAGTGCTATCGTTGCCAAGTTGCCAGATGCCATAAGAAAAGGGAAGTATTTCTTATGAGGGAGGACCTTACTATAACGTGAAGACAAAGATAACACTAAATACTGTGAGAATCTTTTTCCTAGAGCACCTCTCACACTGTGAAAATAGCGTCGGAGTAATCTGTTATCTTACCATGTAAATAAATAGCGTTACGTTGCTCTTGTTTTCGAAAGAAAGATCCTTACAATATATTTCCATAATTCTCCCGTGTTCAGTCAGTCAAATTTCTTCCACTCTATCACATTGTCTCAAGTATCTATGAAGTGGGTTGAAATCTACATCCATTGCCGAATCTGCTGCTGTTTGAGCTCACACACGGACCAGAACAATAATACTACTTTCTAGTTAGAGAATATTATTAAGTAATTATTGAATGATCAGTGAATGGGATAATCACTTCTCTCTTTCATTATGTCTGGCACGGGCTCGAGAGAGAATGTTTTTGCCACTCGTATGGCATTGACTAATACGAAGCTTAGGCTCAAGAGTGCACAGACTGGCCATTCTCTACTGGCCAAAAAACGCGATGCACTGACAACCAGATTCAGAGCTATCCTCAAGAAAGTAGATGAGGTGAGTCTAGCTCATCTACTCTTCTTAGAAAGTTATGGTCATTGGGCTAGGCTAAGCGCAAGATGGGGAAGGTCATGCAACTTGCATCCTTCTCAATGGCTGAAGTCACATATGCAACGGGCGATATTTCATATTTGGTGCAAGAACAGGCAAAGCAAGCTACTTTCAGGATCAAGGCCAAACAAGAGAACGTATCTGGAGTTGTTCTGCCGGCTTTTGAGGCCGATCGTGTGCCAGGTTCGGGTATGTCTTGTAGGCTTGAATCAGATGTATGTTCACTTTAACTCACAGACTTCAATTTGACTGGTCTTGGGAGAGGTGGTCAGCAGATCATAAAATCGAAAGAGGTTTATGCCAAAGCCCTTGAAACCTTGGTTGAGCTTGCATCATTTCAAACAGCATTTACAATTCTTGACGAAGTCATCCGAGCGACAAATCGAAGGGTTAATGCCATCGAACATGTGATTATGCCCCGATTAGAGAACACTATCAAATACATAATGAGCGAACTGGATGAAATGGATCGTGAAGAATTCTTCAGGTATGACTCTATAGAAGCATACAGCTGCTTGCTGACCGTCCCTAATAGGCTCAAAAAAGTTCAAGGGAAGAAGAAAAGGGAAAATACAGCAAAGGCAGCAGTAGAAGTGGCGCAGGAAAGACTGCCTGCAGTTACATCTTCAATGTCAGAGGATGATCAGGCATCAACAAACTTGTTAAGCACAAAAGATGAAGACGTTATTTTTTGATCACGAGAAGCGGGACGTCATAAGGCATGGATTAATTTTATGCATAGGTACATGAGCGCTTTCAAAAAAACCTTCGACACTGTAAATCACTTGAGGGTTGATGAGACACCAATATAGAAAATATATGGCTAAAACACTTACATCGGTCATCTCAATATCACCATCAGCCTGCTTCTTCCTGTCCTTCCTCTCAAGAATATCCCGACTGAATGGTTTGTTCATAACCTTACACCAGTCACAATACATGAGACGCACCGATCCTTGTCCAGTTTAATTTGTGTGATCACAAGTTTGCTGGGGTGGATACCTATGGGTGCAGATGCACCGTTTGACTTGTCGCGCTGGACCCGATCGACGTGGACAATCCATTTCTTACGATAAACTTGAGTAATCTTGCCCTCACGTCCCTTGTATTTTCCTCGAACAATCCGAACTTCATCATCTTTGCGAATTGGTAGGGAGCGAGTCTACCAGGTACATGTCATGAACTGAGAAGATTCTTGAGGTAATTATTACTGACGTTGTATTTCGTTCTGAGGTCTTTCGCAAGACTAGAAGACATGATCTTGCGACGAACAGACGAGGGTGCTGAAAAATGTGCCTTACGAGACTTGCGCCGTGAGGAGGAAACGTCTGTTGCAAGGAAACACATATTAATACATTTGTATGTCGAGTCATCCGAAAGCCCAAGTCAGCATCCAGCCAGAAATTCCGCCAGGAAAAACGGGATATTAACAAGTCCTGGACAGGTAGATGTGTTACATACCAGGGTTGTACTTCATTTTCAGTAGCTGGGTTCTTGAGCACGGCGAGCACGACGAGGGGACGTCCAGTATCCACAAACGAGATATATTCACACGGTCAATATCGGATCGTCACGTGGAGGATTGTACCGACGTCTCCTCATGGCAGACGATCGTGTTCGTTCTACCAAGCTCAAGTTCAAAGGTGACAAAGGCAAAAAAAAACGCAAGAGGTGTGATGACTTGGAGGAAGGTCGCAGTCTTAGGCGACGGGATAATGACCAGGATCCCGACACTTGGGTTCTTCCTGAGCAGGCTAACGAAATAAGAGGCCCGACTTTCATATTTCACCCTTCCGACCCGTCTCCCATCTCGATCAATTTCAGCTCTACGACGAACCGTATCGTCCTTTACTCTTTAGACAAGGCAAAGAACGAAGACGATTTTGTTCCTCCGTCTTTACTGGAGCAAGTACCGACCGACGTAGCCCAGGTTTGGGTTACTACGCGCGTGGCTGGTTCTCTGACGGTCAATCTTCGGACTGGGACAGGAGAGGGGAAATTCCTTTCTTGTGATAAACACGGCTTAGTGTCAGCAGATCGTGATGCCCGTGGTCCTCAGGAGGAGTGGACCCCAGTTATTTTCCCCGATGGAATGGTTGCCTTCATGAATACGTACGAGAAGTATCTGAGCCTTGACGAGGTTGCCGGCGGGTCTCTTCAGCTCCGAGGAGATAGCGAAGAGGTCGGTTTTCGAGAACGATTCTGGGTCAAAATCCAGAACAAGTTCAGAAAGGAAGCTCACGAGGAGGAGAGGAAACGGAAAGAGGTGACTGCGCCTCCCAAAATTGATGAATCATCTACGAAGTGCGCATTACCTGCTAGACATAATTTCTTTTTTCTGATCCTTCACTTATCAGTCGCTTATATCAGACTTGGGGTTCAGGAAAGGTGGTTCTATCAAAAGAGGATGAGAAACAGGTAAATCGGTGTTCCTAGGAATGAGCTCTGATTCATATCTTCTGTAGCTCAAACAAGCTCGCAAGGAGGGTCGTTTAGCAGAAGCTCTTCTGGATCGCCGTTCCAAGCTCAAGAGGTAAGCCTAGTCCTAGCTCGTCACCAAAAACACTGAAAAGTGTCTAGTGATCGTTTTTGTTAGTATTTCAATAGTTTACTACACTTCTCTCTGATTGAATTTTTGCCTCATGTGTATCATTTGTATAGTACCAAACGAGTTTGAAAATGCCCAGAAATTCGATCCAAGGTTAATCTTTACACATGTAGCATTTTCCAGGTCCTGCATTTAATACATGCTACTACTACTATGTTGCATGATATTTTCCTAAGTGGAGTCTGAGTGAGGCAGCAAGGGGAAATCACAATTTATCTCCATGATGACTGGACAATGATCTGAAGCCCCATAAATCTCATCTCTAATTTCACACTAGAGATTATAGGATTCAAAAAAAGTAATCATCCAGGTCAACAATGTTTTCTTACCATCTTTACACATTCGAGTAGGCGTTTGCTCAGGACAACTGTAAAAAGTCATGAACAGCTGAACAAGACGAAAAGAGACGAACTCACACATGTCTAGTCTCCAACCCAGACCTTTGAGTCGACAATTGAATCGATATGAAAAGTAGGTGTAGTGTTTATCATTTGGGTGGAAATGGCGCCAAACGTCGACAAATTTGCCAGCATCAATACCCTTCGGCGGGTCCAGAATATTCTTGAAGGAAGTAGTTTCCGCTTCCGTGTATCCGGGTTCCTTATTCCAATTCTTCTTCGCATTAGAAAGGTCTAGCACCTATCAGAGATGTACGGCAGCCGGAAATTTGAATTGAACCTTTCTCAGTCGGAGCAACGTTGAGATCACCCGTCCAAATTACGGGCTTCTTCCTATCTAGGTCTCGAATGTAATTTTCGAAATGTTGGTTCCACTCTTTTTTCTGGTTTAAGGTCTGCCTAGTTTCAGGCAGACGCAAAAAAGAATTGTAGAGTAAAGTTACCTTAAGACCCCTTCCTGCATTGACGACATATGTTCCAATAACATAATAGTTTTTGAATTCCAACGTAATAAGCCGCCCCTTGACTAAACAAGAATCAGGATGATTCGGCAGTGTTCTTGTCACAGAAAGTGGTTCAATTTTGGACAGAATTGCTATTCCAGCTGTTGACGAAGATAAGATATATGAACACGAAATCATGGCCACACACACAGTAAGACTTGGTTTCTGAGATACTCCAATACGAATAGGGGTATTTCGAGTCAAGAACCAAGTCAATAGGCTGCTCGTTCACCTATAGAGTCAAGTCAGAGAGGCATCAATGCAGAATGAGTATAACCAGTACCTTTGTCTCTGTGAGGACAAGAATGTCTGCGTCTTCGGCCTCAACATAGTATTTAAAGCCCTGATGGAGAGGTCATTTGGAGAACACGCCAAATCAAGAAAGACAAAAACTTTTTTTTGACTGGCTGCAAGGCCACAGACGTTCCAGGTCGCGATACGGACAACATCAGGTGCTCGCGGTGGAAAGCTTATATGAACAGGAAGGACTTTATTTGTGGGCTGAGGATTCTCAACCTGCTGGAATCTATCACTTTTCGGCCTTTTCATTTTAGAATCCTTTCCATCCTGAGATACATCATCTTGAGTCCCCGTGTGTCGTCGCTTAAATACTCTTTCTTTCTCTGGTGACATGAGAACAAAGGGAGCATGTCCAGTTTGGACAAGGTGTTACCAATCTCATACGTATATTTGACACGTGATGTGGCAACAGACTTTCACAAGTAGAACAAAGGTCGTACTCAAAAAGCACTCCAAACAACTTTTCAACGTCAAGTTGAGTCATATCGCAATCCGGAAACACACTCTTCTAAAGTCCTCAGGAAGAACATTCATATCACGTTCATCTGCAAAGTAATATAGTGGATAATGCCCACCCATCGTGGATTCTCAGCTTGGATTGAAGTTGAAGGAAGGGCATTGCCGGAGTATTTGGTGGCTATTGATGATTCCGCAACTAGAGTGTCTTGTTGGATTTCTAGCGAAGAAGGAAAGGTAGGTCGAAGTTTTCGATTGGTTGGTAGAATCTGGTAATTGAGGTGCCCAGGCCTTCACGGTACACTGGCGCGATAATGGAGGGAGGATTGTAACTTGTGGATTCATCACGCTGGATGGCCATGTTATCGCAGGACGATTCCTGCATGGACAGGGTACTACATCGCGAGGGTCAATACGGACTGGGCAATCATCCGTAAGGCCTTTCATTTTCCAAAGGGTTCAATATAGTGGTAAACAGTTTTCCGCATCTGAGCAGACATCCTCACTCGCTTTGATATCAGGTACAGATGGTTCAACCGCAATGGACAAGGATGTCGGTACGATTGTTCTTCGAATCAAAAGGGTCAGTATCTCTGGGTCAGCATTTCCCATGGCTATTCAACAACCTCCTGAAATCGGGTCTAGTTGGCAAGGTGTACGCGTTGGGTTCATATTTTGTGTTCTTGCGATTCTTGCTACATTTTGATCATGGATACAGCTTCGGGGAAGATCAACTGTCCTATCAACGGTTCCCTATGACATGGACAATTCAGCCATACGATAATCCGGGCCAGACCGTACCAAGTACCTATGTTTCCTTTGCGTTTTATTACAGGACGCCAGGTGAGCATCCTCGGCTACATAAGCTGTATTGCGATTCCTAATAATTGTCAGAATTCCTTTGTGCTTATGGAATCATCTCTAATCATCAAGTTAGTGATCTTCATCATGAAAACTTCATGCCTCCAGTCACACAATCACCCGATGTGCGCCTTCAACCATATATCACAACCATGCCTACTCTACCTGACACTGTTGACTCTCATTCGAATCCTTTGCCAATCGAGACTTCATTGGACAATATTTACATCAACCTGGTGAGTTCCACGTGAGCTTCATTTCGGGATACCAGATTATTTACTTACTCCTCCAGAATTCTCAGAAATTGAGCGCTGAAGAAGGCGATAAGGACGGAAAATTGGCCAATTATGCGGGCGAAGGGGTCATTTTATTCAAGAACAAGGATTAAGATTGTGTGCAACAACGAACTGAATGGCGGCGCCACAATGTTCCAGGCCCCGAACTTTATATGACTGTTTTCAATTTGCTGTGCTGTGCTATCCAATGTTATGGCATCGATGTTTTCTTGCGGTCTGCTCGCTTTCATTACCATTGTTATATTTATTGATCAAGACTCATCTCTACGTCACATGCATTATACCAAAGAGTTGATATAATTCTCGATGTCTAGTTTTCAAAGATTGTCAGATAAAGATGGTGTGATCACATGTACCACTTACTTGCATATCCATTTGTGGCGATTTGAGCAGAGTCGTTGGTCTGAGGATCAGTTCCGTGGGCCAACTCATAGTCGTCGGGGATACCATCTTCATCGCTGTCCTCAGGAGGCTAGAAAATTGAGTTCTGTTTGACCTTGATGCGCCATTGAGTTACCACTCACTGTTCCACCTGGGACTACACCTGGTCCACCGACTGGGGAGGTAGTAGGATCAGAAATCAAAGCACCAACCTTCCCTAAGGACGATAGTTCGACATTAACGAGGTAGCTATCGACACTGTCCCTGAACTTGCTAGCACCAGCAGAGGCCTTTACTCTAGCATATGCATCAAGAGGGTCCAGCAGCGTATTTACGGTCGGATAGGGGTACCGAATGGATTGGAAATCAATTGGAGAGTAATTCTGAGATGTCGGAGAAAGAATGAAGCCATTCAAGCTACCGTCCTAGTAGTTCTTTAACTCAAATCATTCCAGTTAGTCGGGTATCCGCACCTTGTCCGGATCATAATAATTATTGGACACGTATGCATGGAAGTTCGCATTTCCACGTGTGACTCAGATGTCCAATTAGCCCGGATGATCATCTCAGATGCCGGTCAAACACTTACAGGCAGTTACTGAGGTCGAAGGACCACTTATGAACACATTGTTAGCGATGTTTGCAAAGGAGTCGCCGGCAGAGTCGCCGGCAATGTATCCTCCACCGCCTCCCCAATTATAAACCTAGATTATATCCGCAGTTGAATGGACAATTAGTGGACTCAACATACCACATTATTAACAAACTCGTTCACACCCTTGACTTTGGGATTTCTCGTCTTATTGTCAATGTATAGACTGCGAATGATACTAACACCACCACTTGTTTGAATGAGGCCACCACAAGAATGTGTCTCAAGTCCCTGTGCTATGATAGAGTCAGAGATTGTAACGTTAGAAACGTCTCCGTTGATAGAGAAAGTTTCATCGCGCCCCCAGGATACACTGACATGATCAAAAATCATGTTTTCTCCATTTGCAATCGTAATAGCATCTTTTCCAGAATCCCCTACAACCTATTTGTCGGTTTCGCAATGTGTTTGGGAAGATTTACACGCACCTCCTGTTCCCATCCTATAACGGACGTATCGTGTTATAGAATTTGTTGCACCTGAGTAGGAAACACCGTTTCCATAGACCGTGATACCTCCACCTGGAGCGGTCTGTCCAGCTATAGTAGTGTGAGGGCTGACCACGATACGGTCACTGATGTTGATGATTCCTCCGACGGCGAAGACGACTATCTGTTGACAATGAGCACCCACGTTTAGAAAGCCCGAGATAGGCTCACCCTATTTGACTGGGAAACGGCGTCACGGAAGCTGCCTGTCCCAGAGTCATTGAGATTCGTAACAACGTAAACAGAACCCCCTCGTCCCCCTGTTGCTTGAGCACCGAAACCTATTTATGGTGAGAGATCCAGTCGACTGCATTGTCTACATGCGTACCCTCAGCACCTGGGAAAGCCAGGAGACCAGAGCAAAATGTAAAGCAAAATGTAGCAGATCCCAGAAGAGATAACAAGTACGCAGTTGACTTCATCAGGGTTTGACCTTTGGACGAGTCATGATCTTGAAAGCCTTGTTATATGTCAAGCATTGCTTCCAAAGTTAAACAAGTAGCCTGATGTGTCACATAGGCTAGGGAAAAATCCAGAATGCCATAAGCTCCTTTCCGAGTTTATACCATGAATATGCAGGAGCATCCAAATTTCCGGGGAGACGCGGACCGCAGTGTGAGTAGTATGATCCATTCCTGAGTTTTCTAAGCGACCAACATAGACCGGCTATGACGTTAAGAGAACGTCCTTGAGTCCAGGGAGCACTAGAGATAGAGTTGGACATGGGTTGGTTCTCGTAAAGAGCAGTCAGCCGGCGGGACGCAAAAGAAATGAGACGGGCCGTCAATGACGGCACATGAGACAGTCTTCTTGGAGTTGGCTAGGCATTTTCCCCGGGAACAGAGAAGAAGGTCAGAGCATGAAATTCTAATTATTGAATTACTGTTTTTGGCGAACAATGGTTGACATCAAGCTCCAAACGCTTGGCGTTATTTGCGTTCAAGTAAAATCATTCAGTCTTTCTCCATGACAGGTGAACCCGTCCCTTCTGTCCTCACATTGCATGTATGGCCCGGAAAATGGGGTTTACCCTCTTTTGATCCTATTTGTCTTGCAACGATACTGTATCTTCAGCTAGTGCTTCCTGGAGCGTTCAGTATCTTAGAATGCAATAACCCTGACATTTCACCATCAGGTAGGTAGGTACCCGTCTATCTCTAATACATCCTCAAACCTCAATCTTTTAGGACAACTACCCTTTCTGGTCCATAACCAGGTTACAGTCACCTCTTTTTCTGCCATCACAAAATACATAGCAAGTTTAGAAACATTTGGTCAGCATGACCTTGATGCGTCTTTGTCACTCACCGAGAAGTCTCAGAGGGTTGCTTGGGCTTCTCACGTAGAGTCTCACTTGGGAAATTTGGTGGTAAGTAGACAGTTTATTTATGTGGATTGTATTCCAAAAAGGCTTCAGTATTACACCTTTTACTCCAGTCTGAATAATTGGGAGAAGATTGTTCACCCAGCGCTTGTGGAAGTTTATGGTGTACCACAGAGATATTATGTTCCGGAACGTATTCGTGCATCATTCAAAATTCGCTTGGAAAGCGTTGGTATGTGGACTCCGCCTCGACTGGAACCAGAAGGAAAGACATTTATGGACAAAAAAATTGATACCCTTCGAAAGCACGTGAAAGAAGCTTACAATCAGACTTTGGAAAAGGAGAAGGTGTGGATGGACTCGTCTTCATTCTTCTTTCTTCCTCATTGATTTCCAGGTTCAAAAGAAAGCAAAAGAGGTCATAGAAATTTATGCCCGTTTACTTGATGGAAAACAGTATGTTTATCATGATTGGTAAGACTTACAAACACAACATACCATACTTTGCTTACATACTCGTAGCCCGACAACATTGGACCTCCTTATTGCAGCGCATGTACTCCTCCTTAACGTTCCTCCTTTGCCAGATACTTTTGTAAAAGAACTTACTAAAAATACGCTTGCCGATCATGCGAAAAAAATACAGACCATCGCACTCGGAAGTGATCGACCCAAACTTCATATTCGTTCCTGGCGAAATTCTATCTGGAATTTGGTCCCTTCGTACCAAGCTGTCAAAAAAGTTCCAGTCAGGGAGAGGGCACCAGAAGATGCTAAGCACGAGAAGCTTACGTGGGGCTTTTTCGGTCTTGCTCTGGGTAGTGTGGCCGCATATTTTGCAGTTATGGGTTTCCCTATCATAGTTTCACGCAGTGTCCTGGAGGATGAGGAGGACGAGGTGGAGGACGAGGAAGAGATAGACGAGGAAGGGGGTGACAACGACCTAGATTAATAGCTGATCCTCTTTTCGCACACTCGAAATGAGTTTAAGAGGAAGCCTGGGTGTAGTATAGACCACTTGCTTATAAAAATAGAATTTTATATATATATGCCTTGCATGTGACCGACGTCTAAACGCTTACTCTTTTTCGTCTTCAGAAGTACTCCAGATGGAAGAGGACCTTATTGTCGTTGATGACATAGATGTGGAGGCTCAACCAGATACTGTCTCCCACGGACCTCCGCCTTCTCAGCTACCTCAGCGGACTTTACCTGGACGGGCATCCAGCTCTCGATTACGGAGTGGAAACATAATGTACAACTTGTCTGGAGAAGGCTCTGAACGAACGACTCGTTCATCTGCAATGAAACCAAAAATACAGCCCAAGCTGAAGCTGAAACTAAGTGAAAAGGCCGCTGCCCAGGCACCGGGCATGTCGTTCTTGGGGCCTTATGATCGGGAGCTGGACTCCGACGAGGAGGAACTTGCATTTGAGGAACAGTTCATACTTCGAATGCCAGCAGGAGAGGATACTGAAAAGTTGAGAAAGATGGTACAATCAAGGGAGATGTTAAATGACGTGTGGTTCAAGTTCAAGGGTGGACTTTGCTAGTCTTTCTTGTCATCATCCCTCTCCTGACAAAAACAATAGATTCTCGCAGAGCGATGTTCCACATTGGAAAAAATCTATATTCTGCCAAGCTTGTCGACTTACCGTGCATCGTCGAGTCTCAGAAGACGCTGGACAACAAACAGATGTTCAAAGTCGCTGATATATGTCAGGTTACGTCTATTCTCACCTCTATGACTATGGTGTTGACTTTAGCAGATGCTTTTGGTTGAGAATAAACTTGAGAACGATGAGCAGATGGGAACTCAGAAGAATTTCAACATTGACGAATTCATTTGGCCTCATGGAATCACGCCCCCGCTTCACCATGTCCGGAAACGCAGATTTAGAAAACGTGTTAATAGACGAGTATGCTGAATCTCCCTCTTTGACATCAACTTATTAAGCCATCATTCAGACTATCGAAAGTGTAGAAGAACAGGTAGAAAGATTGCTTGATGAGGATGCTCTTGCCGCAGAGGTTAAATATGGTTTGTTTGGTCCCATTTTAATGTTTCTTGGTGAAGTAATTCTGCTTCTTTAGAGGTTCTTGAAAATGTGAATCCTGATCTATCAGACTCAGAGTTCATAGAACGGGAAGAGCCGATGGACGCGCCAACTCCTGCTATCTCCGACGCGGCAACACCGAGGGAGGACTTGGGAGACGGCGAGGAAGATGAAGAAGAGGGAGAAGAAGTTGAAGGTGATATTGATGAAGAGCTAGCTGCTGAACTCGACCTCGCACTCGGAGATGAGGATGCTAGAGATGAGGATGAGGAAGATGATGATGATGAAAGCGAAGAAGAGGATTCAGAGGATGATGATGACGAAGATGCGCAAGCGAGAAAATTACTTAACGAAGAAATTCGGGATCTGGAGGCTGCTGTCTCGAAGAAAAATAACGAGATCGCAAGCTCAGCCAACCCGCTTATCAGGGTAAGTAAACGCTACAACCGTTATACAGATGTCTCACTTATAACCTCCACAGAAACGCTTCGAGGATGCATTGAAAAAACTCGCCGCAGATCTTGAAATGAAAGAAGCTCAACGAGAAGAGCTCAACGAGAAACAGCGGTTGAAGAAGGAAGGGATTGCTATGAACGGTGGTGAGGATACAGATCCAGAAATGGCGGGGGATGTAAGGGCAGGAAATACAGGGGATGATGATTTGTTTGGGTCCGACGACCCTTCTGCGATGGAGATGGGGTGAATTTTTTTCCCTGTATGTCATTTGAAGATGTATAAACTACATGAGTGTCACAAATATGGTAAAGCACACACGATGCCGGCCTGTATAGCAAGAGGCATATAGATGAGACACACAAAGGGAGCAAACCATACTGAAAGGATTTCCCAATTCCAGATCGCTTCCTGAGTTTCCTGGTAGAAGAAAAGCCACCCTGATGCAAGGAATACATAAAGAAGGCCCTTCAGCCGAGAACGAAGTTTTGAAATGCTGGAGCATGAAAAGGTTAGGGGTAGTCCAAGTGTAACTGCGAGTAAGGCAGCGAGAGAGAAGTTGAGCACAGTGATGGTGGAGATCACCGTTGATGCGAAGCACAAATTCAACGCCTTCAGGACTAACCACAAGGGGGCAGAATCTCGGTTGAGAGGGTAGGGAATCTGAGATAGTGTAAATGAAACCACCAAAATCACAAGCATGGAAGCAGGTGCATATAGCTAAAATAGTTGAATTAGATACAGTCAGAATAAAAATTCATCGTGAGGCTCAACCTTTTGATCATTTAAGAACCATGGACTCCGTATGGCAAAGAATACAACCGTCCCAAGTAAGTGTGTCAAAAACATAATTACCAGAGCAGGTAATACAGGTCGGATTTGGGTGGAAGATACATATTTGTGTGGATCATCGACTTTCTCCTTGAGAGGACGTGCAAAACTCCATTTTGCATCCACCCAGCATCGAAGTCCTTGAAACATCATTGCAACGCTGATCAAAATGACACTCGGAATATAGCTTCCAATTTTCATGAAACGATCGGGTGCTGTAAGAATAAAGAAGAAGAAGGATGCATGTAGACGTTCAAGGAGGTTGTTCATTGTACGAAGACTCGATTCTACGATGCTATTGATCAAGTTAATGACTGTTGGTGAAACAACCAGGGAATCAGAGGTTCTCACCGTCCAAGAGCATGGAAACCATGAGGTCCTGTTGCTGGTACAGCAAAAACCGTGACGGCATCTATACGGAATCTAGTTCTGTGAGGTAACGTAATCGGAGGAAACATAAAAATGTACTTGTGGTAGAGGCCATGAACGCCGCTTGTTTGTCCCATGGCTTGGTACCTAATGTGTCGAGCTATGATTTTGGCTCGATAAACGAAGTCCCTGACTCCAGGGTTGTGCTGTAGGGGTGATAGCAGGAATGGAAACTTCGGAGGTGAAGCAACAGGATCTCGCCATTCAAGATGATCATAGACTGTGACGGGTACACCACCAGTGCCACGGGATATGCGCTGGACACAATTCATCAAGTCTTGGTTTGGAAGCCTACCGTTGAGACCTTCTGAGGAAATTTATCAGCTAGTGATTTTAACCCCAGACGAAGACATTTACCGAAGAAAAGTCCAAGGTGAGAGAACGAATGGCCCGGATAGTCAAGATTAAGGGCAGTCCAAATAACACCCGAGGTTAATTCGAGAGGTTCTGCATAGAGGTCTGAGGAGGCATAGGGATGAGCACTCAGTTTTGCTCTGTTAACCCTTGCTTACTTGAGAGCTGTGCTCCATGATACACGTTCAGCCATGCATGCATCCCGTCAAGATAACCGTCGCTGATGACGAAGACCAAATCCTTTGCCCACAAGGAATAATCTGACGAGATTTTGGTCAAAAAGTGAAACAATCAGCATATTCTTACTTCTCAGGAATCGGGCCAAGGCTAGGACGGTAGATACCCCTCGAAGGTTCAAAATCGCGTTTCCTTCACCAGCCCTGCTTAGCCAGGAGGCAGCAATTATGATTGCTTCGTTGCGTGGCCCACGGGGAGAAGCCAAGACAGCATATGCATTTGTGCCTACTATATTCTTTGTTACAGTTGAGCGTGTAATGGAATATAGCATTAGATAAGCTTACCTCTTTGTTTGAGCGAAAAATATATTGTTGGGTGGCAGACGATAGACCAAGCTTTGATAATTCGGTCTTCAGGAAATGTGCCCGTCTGTAGACACGAAATTCTTGAGTATCAGAGTTCTTGGACGTACGAAATACACACTGGTCACTGGTCGCATTTGAATCTCTCAAACGTTCTAGATCTTCAAGATATTTGTCTGCAGCATGAACGTCGCCCCAGTTCCAATATGTCGAGACCTGGACGTGCTTCAATATCATTTTCTAAACAATGGAATTCTTCGGAAACGTAACTTGACCAGGTTGTAAAGCATTTTCATCAATATAAACCCAACGATCTAGGAATGATGAGGGCAGTACCAGTAGCCACAAGTAGCCAGCTACTAGAAGGGCGGTTCTACTCGACTTTGAGTGTTTTTAGAGGAGTCATTAGGATAACTACTTACATCAAGCGCGAGAGGTGACAAGTAAATAGGGATGTGAATGCACGACGTCGTTTCATTCGTGTTATAGAGGGATTTTCATTTTGTGCAAATCTTTGCCGAAGTTTATGGATTATTCTTCCGTGGAACGAGCCGAGAGGTCTATTTTCCATGTCAAAATGAATGGATGGCGTACGATGTTAAGTTTCCGCGCCTCAACGCGTGCTCACGCGTTGCCTGATCTTCCTTGCTCTCAACTGCAAATATGCCTCTCAAGCGCCGCAATCGTACTCCACCTCGAAGTAGGGGTCTTGCACCAGGAGAATCTCTCAGCCGTTATCTTGTCCCAACTCACAACACGCAACCTGCTCTATGGGCTTGGGTTGGTTCTGAGGTTGTCCGGGAATCGGATGTTTCTACAGAACACTGTCTCATGGCTTGTGGAATGTCAACAAGGAATATACATCCATTTTGCGCAAACAAATATGCATCTCAGGTTCCTCATACAACTGTCGAAGAAACCGCGCTAGATGAAGAAACTGAAGAAATCGCAATTGTATCTGATGACGACATCAAATGCAGCAGTAAGGGCTGCAAGGGAAATCCCAACTGTCTCAACTACCTTGGACAGGACAAGTGGGAAGACGAGGGTATCTACTTCAGGACCTCTACCATTTTTATTCATCGACCAATTTGCACAGGAAAGGCATTGCGAGAATTTTTCAGAACAGAGAAAGTTGGATCCAGTCCAAACGCAAATCGTCGAGTTAAAGAACATCCAGTGGGGTTGCGGGTGCGCAAAAGAAGATTTATCGCTATTGTTTCCTAATCCTTGTTGCTTAGAATCTAGGAGCCACATGTTATGCAAATGCATCACTCCAAGTACAGATTTGTGTTCGTTTTCTAGGACAGGCATAACCTTAGATTTACAGGTCTGGTTCCGCAATTCGGCATTTCGAAGGGCAGTGTATCACTGTGAGCCCCGGGGTAGCAAGATGGCCTCAAAGGTCTGAAGGAATATTCTCATTCTCTTTATTTTTCTTACTGTGACCAGGACTCTCCCTTATTCCAGTTGCAGGCCACCTTTGCTGCATTACAGAACAGTCAATGCAAAGTATTTGACCCAACGCCACTCGTTGAGAGTCTCCAGCTTCGAGCAGCTGAACAACAGGATGCTCAGGAGCAAGTCTAGGTTTTTTAATTTGGTCTTTTCTCATTGATTGAATTTCCTAGATTCTCCAAGCTTTTCATGTCTCATCTAGATGCTGAGTTCAGGAAGCAAGCAGTACCAGAGCTGCATTCCTTTGTTTCAGACCAGGTATGCGACCATGTTGTTTTCGCCTCTTCTCCTTTCGACCATCCCAGTTTCAAGGTATCCAAATTTATGGTACATCATGTGATGTCTGTCAGTACCGCTCAGAGAGGACGGCCGATTTTCTAGAAATAGAAATTAGATTCGAAGTATGGAATATCGGCAGTTCTTCTGGCCTCATCTACTGATTGAATCAAGGGTGACTCTACGCTCAAAGATTGTATCACAACCATGCTGCAGGAAGAAAAACTCACCGGTGATAACCAGTACGTGTGGTGCTTTCATATGTGATACCTGTCTGATACACTATGAAGGTACCATTGTCCTCAATGCGATGACTTGCGAAATGCGACCAGGTACACGCATATAACCAAGCTTCCACCAGTTTTGAACTTTTCTCTCCTTCGTTTCGTCTATGACTTCTCCGCCATGGAGAGACGAAAGTCGAAGTATACACTTTCTTTTCCCCTTTGGCTGGATATGAATGAATTCTTGAATGATCACACTGAAAAGGGTGATCGAAAAGAAGACGACAATGTCTATGAACTAGTTGGCATCCTATTGCATAAGGGAACAAGTGCTTATCATGGTCATTATGAAGCTCAAGTTTATGATGCAGAGTCTGTTTACAAAGTCATTGTGGTGCAAAACTGATGAATAAATGTTCTCACTCCAGACAGCGTTCCTGGTATCAGTTCAATGATGAGGCCGTGACGAAGATCAAGGTGCTTGGTGACAAGAAGAAGGTTTCTAAGGATGAACCCATTGTCATTGAAAATAACGAGCATCGAAGGTGATTTCCATTCAAGTCTTGCGCACTTCTTGGACTGATTCCTCGCAACCATAGCCAGAGTAAATGCCCCGCGGAGAAAAGATGCAGAATAACTAGTGAGGATGGGACAGCGCACAGGTGTGGAGAGTTGAAATTTGAATATAGATAATATAGATAATATCTCTAGCCCATTGCACTCCTTTGCATCGCCGAAGTACGCCATTTTACACTACTGTGGAGAAAATTTGATTCAGCATCTGTCTCAGGGTGATTTCTTCCAAAGACGCATATATGCTCATCTATATTCGCCGGAGCGACAATAATGTCATGGACATTGAGGTGCCTCAGCCTCCGAGACAAGCGTCAGAATATGTTAATTCCTTGAATTTGGAGCATGAAGAAAAATGCAGAATATTTGAGGAACAGTAAGTACATGTATAGTCGTACGGCCCGTTGTCCGAACACTCATCTGACTGATCAGGCAAGAGTCCAGCAAAGAACGATTTAAGTGGATTCGGCGGCAAGTGATGGATGTATACAGAACATGGGATCCAAGATCTGTCGACGATGTAAGCTCCCAGCTCCGAACCAAGCGTGCATTCTTATCCTATCTAGGATTCTGTTGTTTTGAGCTCAGAGTGTTTACGAAACTGGCTTACTCAGGAATGCATGAACATGGTCACACCTCCACAGGTGAATCCAAGGACCGAGTGCGAGAGTAAGCCAGTGGATCAGGGTCATGACGATCCAACATCACCCAAGCCAGATGACAGTATCATCTGTACACACCAGAAACTCAATCCAGCCAAAGCAAGAAATATGAAACGTATTAGACGAGTGAGTGTTGTCCCAGCCCTCTGTTACACATTGAGAATCAACTTCAGCAGGCTGTTTATCAGAAGATGATGGAGTTGACGGGATGTAGCAACGAGCCTTTACTATCACCTCAAGACGTTTGTCGCAAATGCGTGCTGGTAGAATTTCGAGGTATTTCTCACTGCTTTCTCACTGCTTTATATCGATCATTATGATGTACAGAACATCTCTATGCGATTGAACATCCCAAACTTGTACAAGAATTTGATGAAGTTTCGGAGACTAATGCCAACACAGAAGGATACTGGGTATCCAAGAAGTGGATCAAGGGTAAGGAATGATCTTCAGTCATGAGAGGAGTTTCGTCTATTCCACTTCCAGACTGGCGACTATTGAGGCCTAGGATGCATAAAGCATCTCAAGAAGATCCGGCTCCAGATTCACTGGAATATCGAAACGATGTTTGGTGTGAGCATGGATCGTTGGCATTGAATCATCTAAATCGTCGGAGGATATCTACTGAGGTGAGGTGTCCGCCCTGGGCATCCAATTTTTTTGACTTCGGATACCTTAGGGAGTTGCAGTCCTTAAAAGAAAATTTCCCTCTTTGGAACCCCCCCGCGCCGATGTTGAGCTTTGTGCAATCTGCGATGCTCTCCTCCATATCTCAAAGGAAGACAAGCGCCAATTGAAACGACGTGCTGAAGAAGAAAAGGTGTCGTTCATGATAGATATCGAAGCTTTTTGCTGAATCAGTCTGTTTCAGGCTCTTCTTAAACACATGTATGAGGGCACACCCTTTACTCAAGAGGACGAAAACTTCGCAATTATACCCATCGACTTTCTTAGGGGCTGGCTTTTGTGGTTGAATAGCCCAGTGGACCACATTCGGTTCAATAAATTGGATAATTCATCCTTCTTGTGTGAACATGACCATCTTATTTTTGACCCCAATTGTCCATTGGACACCGAGATGACAATCACCGTCATTCGTCAAAGTGACTGGGATGTTTTGCAAAATTTGTATGTCAGCAAATAATCCCTTTAATCAGCATGGCAAATAATCCTCCTACCTTTTTTCTAGGTATGATAGCGGTCCCCACATAGGATTGAAGAAAACGCAGTCGCACAACAATAATAAGCCATGTTATGAATCTGATATTCCTGTCTGCGAAGGTTGTCGACTCAAAAGGTGCGGATTATTTTGTCATACGGGATCTCAAAGTCGAACACAAGAGATCTGCTCAGGAAATTGGAGTGGGTATCCACAGATATCATCGTACAGCTACTCCGTAGAGCATCGTTAAGTCATCGACCTATGACAACATATTCGAATAAGAACGGGACACGCCATTCCAAGAGACTTCGTCAAGCACGCGAGAACGAAAAACGGAGATTTACGGTAAGAAAGAAGACTACGATCAAGGACATCAAGGTGAAAGTGCGTACTCACATGGTCATTTCATGATCTTGCAAACTGATTCTTGCACCATTGGACGATAGATTCAAGAGAGTTTCAAGATACCTACAATTTGTCAACGGCTTTATTTTCGAGGACAGGAACTCCAGGAGAATGAAGCGACAATGGAAGAACTTCAAATGTTTGCAAATGAGATATTAGATTTGCAGGAGGCAAACGAAGTGCACGGATTCGATAATGATACGGACGAACAGCCTATCAAGAAGCGAAAGAGAGAAATAGAACAAGGTTTTGGAGGAACACTACTTTCAGTTAGTGCTGACAATCAAAAGTCTGGACGATGCCAAGACTCGGATTCAGGAGACGAATTACATAGTTTCTTACCGGTGTCATCCGAGAAAGTCTGTCCAGTCTGCACACTGTTGAACGCGTATGATGCTATTGTGTGTCAAGTATGTGATACACCCTTTGTATGAAAATACTACAAAATCCCAAAAGAAAAAAATTCCCTGAAAGTAAAATCTGTGAAAAGTTCTAGAAAAACAAAAAGATGCGCAAGATAACATATCACAAAGCATTGTCCCATGGATAGCCAATAGAGGGTGAAGGTGAGAGGTATATACAATTCAGGATCCCAAGAGGATGTACTCAAAGATAGAAAACCAAGAAAGGATGAGATGTGAATGTTGAGAAGCGCCGATAAAGGATTGAGTATTCGTAAGAGAAGATTAAGAATACTCAGGAAGAGGTGAGAGATTACTTGGATAACTGTTGATCAGGGGTGGATTCATTCTAGTCTGCAAGGTCCCCGTGGTCAGAGAGCGTATCTGTAATGGAATTGCTTGTACAGCATCCGATTCCAACTTGATGATACCGGCAGCCGTTCTAACGATGTCGACCTCTGTAGAAGCAGTCCCATTCCTTTGAACTGCCTTTGCAATGGCATCTTGAGTAACTTCAGTCAGTTCACCAACAGTTACGCTCTGGATGGCGGCCTCGCCCTGAGGCGGCGGTACACCACCACCACGATCAGCATACACTTTTTGTGCGGCTTGGACCACGACATTTTGTGCGGCAACTGCCAGAGCACTCGCTTCATTCTGGCAATGACCAGATAAAGCCCTATCATAAGCGTCCACGGTCTGGTCCAGAACGTGCTTTTGTTTTACGAGGGCATGCAGATTATTTTGGGGAGAAACTGATATCAGCTGTGACTCCGCTTCCTGTGTAACACGTTGAGCTGCGCTTTGCAAAACTCTTATAACGCGAGTATCAGCGGATTCAATAGGGACGGGGACAGCACGTGCTCTAGCTCTATAAAAGTGATATGAACATCCACAAAAACAACCAAAATTGAATTAGCGGACCGCTGTGGAGCTTGAAAGAGAGCAGAATCGCTTGTACTCCGTTTTGGAGGTTCATTTACCAAGGAGGGTCGACGAGAACGAGAGAAAGAGGTGGCGTCAATAGACGAAACAGGAGCTATGGTAATCGTAAACGTATGCGACAAGTGTCCTTCTTGCCCATCGGCCACAAACTAGAAAACTGGATATGAAACATCGCCTGGCGAAAGGAAGAAGAAACGTTTACCTTCGCATTCACAGTTATAGTACAGTTCTCAGCATCAGATGGTGGTATCCCAGATAATATATCCTCCTTCCAAGAGAGCCATACTGGCAAGCTAGGAGAGCTATAGGTAACCGGCACATTCTGCCATGAAGCTTGAGGGTCCCAGATACGCGGAGTCCAAGACCAGCGCAAACCACAATATGCCACGCTCGGAGGACTTCCCGCAAGTTTTCGCTGGAAGGGTCTAAACTCCCACTTTCCATCCCCGGCCTTCCTAGCTTCTATATTCCAGATGTGATTGCCTTTCGATTTCGCCTTTTTCCCATCCTCATTGAATCGTAGGATATAAGGTTGATGCCAAAGATAGTTGCGAATCTAACGGATATCGCTGAGCATGGTTTACGAGCCGCTGATTAAATATCATTTACCTTCTTCATGGGAATCTTTTCTTCAGGATATCCTTGGCTTGCCAGCTGTTCAAAACAAAACGTTCAGCTTTTGCCCACTTCCACTATGCAACAGCAATGATTCACCTCTTCTAGGAAAGCCATTGTAAATGCTTGGATTCGGAATTTGAACGGGCGAAAGTCAGGAGATTCATCCAAGCGTTGCATTTTCTTGGCCATGAGTGTCTGGTGAATCGGCTCCCCTTTGGAATCAGTGGCATCGACTACATAACAAGAAAATCAATACAATAAGGTTTGACCGATGCCTAGATACTTACGATTTGAACAGATCTTGTTGAGGTACCCGAAAAAGACTCGGTCTACTTCAGATCGATACTCAACAGGAACATCGGACGCTATCGAGGACGACGCTCCTAAACCGTGATTATCATTTGAAACCTATTATCCAGGGTCAGATTCCGATATCGATCAAAATAGTGATCAATTTCACCTTTTTATTGAAGGTTGATTTTGAGCGTGAATCACTAGCATCAGAATCATGGTCGTCGTCGTTTTCCTCGGGATCTGATGGAGTGCTTCGAGAGGTAGTTGGCGCAGTACCTGCCATAGTGCTCGAAACCTCGGAGGTTGTTGATGGAGAAGCCGACGGGCCAGAATGCTCTGACGGACCAAAATACCAATTCGATTGGGACTGAGATCTTGAAGCATAAGGTGTAGGAGGAAGATTTTGAGTTTGCTGTGAAGTTGTCAACCAACTAGAAGGTTCTTTAGGTGGATAGCTGAAAGAGAATGAACCGCTGTAAGCAATTCCAGTGACAGAACCTGAGCGTGACATCCGTCCAATAGGCGGGCTAATTGCTGAAGGCGAAGCCGCCATCATAGAGGGAGGCATGACAGGGGCTTTGGGCGTATAGGTATCTGGATGTCGAGCTATTGTCGTATTAACAGGTGCTATTCCCATTGTCTGTATGGGTGAAGTGATAGCGCCCGTAGATAAAGAGTGATGGTGCCGTGACACTGGAACGACTGATTCAGTCCATGGGGAAGCAGATGAGGCACCAACACCGAAAACTGGAGAGGCGATTGAAGAGGTAACTTTTGGTGGAAATTCAATAGCAGATGATGATGGTATATAAGCTGGGAAATTTGTACATGCACTAGACTGAGGTGGAGTGAATGCACTAGACTGAGGTGGAGTGAAGGAGGCACGAGGTGGGACAGCACCCCTGGCAGGACTGGAGGTGCGAGATGGCGGATGTGAACTAGAATGCGGTAGTGGTGCCATCGGTCGTGTGACGCTACTCTGAGGATGTGCTGATAGAGGTGTGGGGTACGTTGGTGATTGTTCAGCCGGAATTGAGACGGCAGAGTCAATTTGGGGCAGAGACAAAAGGATATCTTCCTGAGGCTCTCTTTTGAGAGATTTCACGGTGCGTTCTGCATCCAGCTCAGCCGCACACCGTTTGCGTGATTGCTCCGATTTAGACACTGACAACTTTTCCAGTATCTCAGCGACCTTTGAAATGCTGACCTTGAGCTCATCAACCTTCGATGAAGCTGATTCATCGTCATGGTTGCAGATAGCGTATCCTGCAGATTCAGCTGTCTGTGCAATTCTTGAAAAGGAAACACGGGCCCATCAATGGGGTAAGAGCAAAGGAGATTCACATGACTCACTGCTTGAGCAGGGGAACAAGGGAAAGTTGGGGTCCTGGTATCGTGAGTGGCACCATTGGGATAGGTTCTGTGTAAGCGGTAGAAAGAGTGTGTTGCATCATGGTGGGAATTTGGGGGAATACTTGAGGGTTAGTGGAAGGGGAAACGGATGTGTTGATTCGATTGTGATTAGTCGAAATGCCTGTGGGATCCAATGCAGATTCTAAAGACGAAGACATGCCCATTGCGAATGCCGAATTCGAACTATGTCCCACTGACAGGCCAATATGTGATTGGGGTGGTGAAGGAGATAAGGTATGGTCAGATGGCGAAAGTTCAAGAGGCATGGAATTCTCTGAGTTATGGATCAATGTAAAAGGGATAGACTGAGGTACAAAATTGGGAGGAAATGATGCTGCGTGTAGTGAAGGAGCAGCGACATCAAGGGTCTCGAGAGGAGCGATAAATGAGGAAGAGGCAAGGCCAGGTAGAGAAATATGCATTGATGCAACGGCAGCATCTGTATGGTCTGACTTGTCGACGTATAGCGAGGGCTGGAGGAGTTGAACAGAGAGGGATTCTGGAAGAAAGGTAGCATCGACCTGGGAAATTGGAGAGGTGTCCATGGCATTCACGGCATCATCCTGACGATCCTGGACAAACGAAGCAGCGCCTAGCGTGGACATTTGTTCGTGGTAGCCACCAGAAACCTGGCAGAGAGTTTAAATAAGGATCTCAGAGCCTGCGCAGGGCTTGTGCCTCGACAAGATCGGAGAAAATCTGTCGCTGTATTCAAAAGCACTGAGATAGGGAAATCCAAGAGTAAGAGTGGGAAAAGGCGACAACGGCAGCCCACAAGGCTCGGCTCAGGACGAAGCTCCGTTTCGCTGCTGGACGATATTTCCTTTTCCAACTGTCACTCTAATGTCACACGTAGACGTGACAGCTACTCAGCTCGATCCTCAAACGGACCCATATAGTAATTCAGTTAGTCTTACACACGTTGCCGTCCACGTACACTAGTCGCCGTCGCTCGTTCGGCCTACCCATATCACTCCTTACGATCCTTTTCCTCATCATACATGTTTTTAATTGCCGCGATCGTTCAGGGGCCCCAATCCCTGCCTTAGCTGTAATCTAAAAACACGCAAGATAGATCATATACGATCATTCCTGTTTCCATTCAGTTCAATCATCTTTCCCACTACATTTCAAACTGCTGACAGCAGTTTCGTATGAAAACTTAATCATCATAACTCACCAGTGGGCCAATTACAGAATCTTTCCTCACATTTTTATGTACAGCTAAAATTGACGTGAAACCATATCAAGAAATTAATACCTCCGCCTGCCTGGACTTCTTGAACGCTCCCTGTCCCTCCGCCTATCACTACAAAGCATTCATATGACGGATCAGCGTCCCGAAACGAGTCAGACATGTTGAATAGATGGTGCTCACTCATATCGCAAAGAAGAATGTCGGTCGTGGCCTCGGTCCCGATCGCTTCGGTCACGGTCGCGGTAGTCATCACCACGGGAGGAACGATGGTCGCGAGACGGCCCCAAAGCAGGACCACCAGGACCTGATCCAGATACCATTCTGGACTGTTTGTTCTTTTCACGTTCTTCCCTGAACGTTTTCAACATGTTTCGGAGTTCGTGATAGCCAAGGTGCATCTGCGATGTTTAATATCATCAATTCGTGTAAAGACTGATTCCGCATACCTTTCCACCAAAGTGATCAGCGAGACGACGATCTGAATCCAATACCGAAAGGTATGCACCGCAGACGTCACACACACGCAGTTTCTGGTGCCCCGAGGCTCCCGAGGTGTCCGTGAGTTGTTGTAATTCTCGCTACGAATAGTCACAAAGTTATCATTGAGAATTCCAGTCTCGATAACCACAAAAACTCAGGCTCACCTCCTTGTCTGCCTTTTCACTCTTCAACGCTTCAATGGCTGCCATTTCACGCATTGACTCCTCTACTTTGCCTTGATCACCTGTTTCAGAGTATAACTATTTAGCAACATTTACATAAAAACGCGACAACCACTGACCGAGTGCTTCAATCTTCTCGGTACCTCCCTGAATAGCGAGTTCAATTTCTGCAATCTCGCGCATCTGCAGCACGAGGCAATCAATGGTTATCAGCACATGTCTTCAGTCATGAAGTGCAAAAACGTTTTCGCACTAAATTTGTTGTTTTGGCGTTTTCCTCCGGCGTTTTCTCCAATCGACGATGCGCAGCACTGATTCGTCGATCACATTCAGTCACAAACGAAGTAATATTTTGCTCATATTCAAGTTGGAATTTATGAAAAATATTGTTATTTGGATCGGCTTCTCTGGCTGCGAGGAATTCAGTCTTGAGGCGTTCCGTATGGGACTTTGGACATGCACCAAGATCCATTTTCTAAAATTGACATTTGAAAAGGTGTTAGCGCGCTTTTGTGTAAGTAATCCCTCTCGATCGCTAAAATGGCTAGCCACCGGTTAACTGTCGACTTCTAACGTCTGGACCTCCGCCCCCAGACGATTTTCAGAGGCGAGAGAGGGATACCATTGAGACCTACCGTATTTGTGAAAAGTGTATGTGGACAGGTACCACATAGGAAGTTCCTGCAAACCTTGTCATCCGACCACTGAATATTAGCATTTGCGAGTCCCATCGCCTCTGGTCCCATCATTTGCTATAACACCAGACGTGCCACCAATCCAAACAAGACACTTGTCAGCTTTCCCAAATTTCACGAAAATCAATAATTTTAATTCACCGACCTCCAAGAGCTTCCTCTGCATTTCAGCTAGTCGGCCCATCGTTTTTAAGAAGGTAATGAATAGAAGAAACCTGTGCGTCAAGATTGCTAGCAGCAACCTGTTTATTCCTGTTTAGAACGATGCTTACTAATCCCTACTGAACAATTCAGACACATCGTGATGTGAGGGTGGACACACGTTATATGGCAAGCCATGAGATTCACAGATGATCGCTTGATGCGGGATGAACAACGACATATTATGTTGGTTGAGACCATGACTGCATACATGAGAGTATTCTCAACTGCTACTCAGTCTCCAAGACCTGCTTTGTCTTGATTCATTTTGATTGACGAGCACCCTTTGGGCTTCAGAATACCCACCGCCGGTTCCACGATTTGAAGTTAAAATCTTATCATTCTCAACGTCAGATATTATTTTCTTTTTCTGCAGTCTGGCAATGATAAATTTCTCCCACCGTGAATCAACGTCCTAAGAGTTACTAAATCTGACTTGTTGCCAGATATATGAAATAAATTACAGACCTCGAACCTGGAGCCATTCAAGAAAGGCTGCCTTCCCTACCCATTTCCAGACATATAGAAGAGTTTTAAAGTACCATCAGTCCAGACACTATTAATGTATCTACAAATAACCTAGTAATAGAAACGTAATGGGCAGTGAGTCGGTCTGTTTAGTACTGCTACGATAATACGTGGAGGAATTATGTGTAGTGTAGTAGGCGGCGAAAACTGCTGAGCTGGATAGATCGTTCCTCTCTTCGGTCAACAGCCTGTCAACAGCCTTTCTACTGATGTTGCCTAATATGATTTTGTGATTTGACTCACTATTCTGATCCACAACTACATTTTAACAGGATCACAATACTCTGTCCAGTATCCATATCTAGGATAGCCATGATTTGAAAATTGCCCCTAATATGAATAAACCTCTGTAAAGTAATCTGAAGGCAGACCTAGGTTCCCCCAGGCTCTCCTCGACTTTTTGTCTGCTAAGCCTATGTCAGTCGAAAAATTCGAGCTCTTCGAATGAACTCGTTGGTGTTCCATTTCCGCCTCAATGAGTGTGCACCTGCATTTTGAATTCTTTTCTTGGAAGCAAGGGGACTTCTGAGAGCCATCCTAGGCGGGGTCCGCAAGCCAATTAATGTGAGAAAAATGACGCGATGCGTTGCTTTCCAAATTTGTCTTCCTTCTTTGCCTATACATGAACTCAGTTCAAGAGTCTGCTATACCTCATGCTACAGTATCAATACCACTGGATAGTTCCGTTGAACATGCTTCTCGGCCAGGTTCCTTTCTCAGCGGTGTATTTGGAGAGAAGTGGGTTCACTTATTTACTCTGTTTTCGATTATTGACAACTTCATACAAACAAGTGCAGTCCATACTTCCAAGCGGGCTTCGGCCTCATGGTGAATATGCTACTGTATTCTGGACTTCTAGTGAAACTGATCTGATATTTAGGGACTAGGCGTAGGCCTCTCTGTGCTCCGCCAGGGATTCGTCTTGAGTGCAACTGCTCTTCGGCGGCGCATGCTCGTCTCTCTTGAGATAAACAACAAAGATCGCTCTTATGAATGGTTTCTAGCTTGGATGTCACATCAGAATCAGCACGCCCAACAAAATGTTCGCGTGCCATGGGTTCGAAGTCACCAACTCAGTGTTGAAACTATAGTAGAGCAACGGGAAAATGGCAGTTCCTCTGCCCTTTTTAACCTGGTTGCAGGGCCCGGTACCCACTATTTTAAATATCGCGGTGCTTGGATGCAAGTGAGATCTTTTGGGAACCATATGTCGATCTACACAGTTTACGTCTGGCTGACAGATGAAACGTGAGCGCGAAACGAGGTCAATGCAACTCATGTCTGGAGTACCTTGGGAGACCGTCACACTAACGGCATTGAGTCGCGATCGCTCTCTTTTTCCCCACCTGCTTACGGAAGCGAGAGATCTTGCTATGCGTGGTAATGAGGGGAAGCTTGTGATTCATACCGCATGGGGTATTGAATGGAAGCCATTTGGGCAGCCAAGGCGGAAGCGGCCGCTTCAGAGTGTCGTTCTCGAGTCTGGTGTTTCAGACCGGATAGAGGCCGACATTAAGGCATTCCTTGATCGACGCCAATGGTATGCAGACAGAGGCAAGTAAGCCCATCTTGTTGAACCATTTATTTGTATTCATCTGTATCTAATCCCAGGTATTCCCTACCGACGAGGTTATCTACTTCATGGTCCGCCTGGCTCCGGGAAAACCTCCTTCATTCAAGCATTAGCTGGCTCCCTCTCATATGACATTTGCTTACTCAATTTATCGGAACGAGGACTGACTGATGACAAACTTTTTCATCTACTGTCCAATGCTCCGGAACGAAGCTTTGTGCTGATTGAAGACATTGACGCCGCATTCAATAAGCGTGCACAAACGTCCGAAGACGGGTAAGCCACGGAGACATCAACGCAGATTCCCTGATTAATCCTGAAGGACAGTTATCAATCTTCCATCACGTTCTCAGGTTTCCTGAATGCCCTCGATGGCGTAGCATCTGGTGAAGAGCGCATCATCTTCATGACTACCAATCATCTTGAGAAGCTCGATCCTGCACTCATTCGTCCTGGAAGAGTGGACTTAGCTTACCTCATCGACGACGCAAGTCCAACACAGGCGCAGCTGCTTTTTAATCGCTTTTACGGTGGCTCTCTGAAAGTTACCGGACTATCGGATGATGTAGTACAAACAATGGGTATTAAGCTCCATGATATGGTTTCGGAGGAATTGAGAATTGGTAGGAGAGTAAGCATGGCCGCTCTACAAGGTCACTTCATTCGCCATGAAGCAAAAGATGCCCTAGATCAATGTCGTGACTTGTTTACTCATCGATAGTTTTTTGAGTTTGTATGGTATACGTTGTCCGATTAGACTTGAAGGTCAATGGAACATTACTAGTCGCCACGGAGGCTTCAGAAAACTGGCCTGCGCTTTCGTCCTGTGTACTTGGAGTCTCGGGGAACATCTTCCTTGCCTCGTTTTCTGTAGAGCTAATGTGCATGTTTTTTGAGAACTGCCTATGTCCGCCGTGGTGGGAGGACTGACCTCTTTCTTCTTCAGAATCCAATCCTTGTTCTTAATGTTCTTCCGCTTCCCATTCTTCATTCTTGATCTTTCTCTCTCTCTCCGCCTCTCAAACAGCGCTTTACCGTCCTCCTCCTCTTCCCCTTCTAACCCCTTTGGTATTTCTTGTTGTCCCCCTCCACCTCCAACAAACAGACACAAGAATACCTTCTTTGCCTTTTTAGAATTTGGATAATCTACGACAATACCCCCGCCGAAACCGGCCTTCTGCGCAATGGACGTGATGAGTTGAATCTGATCATCTGATGAAGGATAGAATTGGAATACAGCTCGCGAAGGATTGCGGAGCGCAGAGTGAAGAGTAGTGAAGAAACGGTGAAGCCGATAAGGAGGAGAAGAAGTTGGGTGGGATGTTTCAGCATTGAGCAACCACTGTAAGACAGAGATACTGGAATGCAACCGTTCCTTCAGTCAATGACTCGTATGTGTTTCTGATCCACCAACCTAATAGCACCGTCGAAGCTTCCCGGTCGGAAACCTAAGCCTTGCCCGATGTCTTGCAGAAACAGGTCACCCTCAACCTCCCTCTCTAATGCAACTTCTGCATGTTCAAGATTCGCATTTTCTCAGATCATCGGGAATACGAAGACTAGGAGGGAGACGAACCCAACATGCTTGGAGCGATATCCACGCCTACCCAGTTGTACCCCTCTTCATCCAAGATCTCACCTGACAATCCAGAGCCACACCCGACATCGAGCAGGAATGCAGGCTTTTCTGGTGGTAGGTTGAGTAGTTCAAGAGCTCTATACGTCATCTCTGCTTGTATTTGTTGGTTTCGGGAGCTTCGTTGAGATCAGGACCATGTTGGAAAAGACCATTGTTGAAAAACGTACTTTTGGGTGTACTTTTTGGCCTCCGAGTCGCCATAATACTACGGTCTAGGGATGAGAAGTGTTCAGGAGATGCTAATCGAGCTCCTACAATTTCTGGTGGAGCCACAAGCTCTGGTCTTGACATTTCAATTAATGGAAGTGGAGATTAAAATTTATTACGGTAATCAGACAAGAATCCGACAAAGCTCCTCTTGTGGCCAATCCTTTCAGCTTTTTCAGTCTGACCCTGCAGCCGCTTACAATGATCCGTGTTAATACGATAATTGCTTAAATATGACCTATATTTCTTTTTTAGATTAATCATCTCCGACAGGAACCTCTTCCTCTAAGTATTTGACTAGTCGTACACGAATTTCGGTGCTTTCGTCACCGCGAAGGACGTCAGATATGAATTCTGCTTGTACTTGCATTTGTATCTAGAAATCACGATTAGTTCATTTAGTTTTGTGAGTAAAGAGAAGGGCGTACCATCTCTAGGGCGCCCCTAATGACGCCGCACAAGACATTGCTGAACCATAAACCTCCCTCCAAAGCCTCGTCCGGAAGTTCTACGAAATCTGCTAACGGATTCTCATCTAATACCAGAGTGAACCAGGACCCTGCTGGTTGGCTGCTGGTAGAATCCGGCCTGGATGTTGTCGGTTGCAAAGAGACACCATGGGAAATAGCTGGGGTTATATTCAAGAATGCTTTGAAACCAATCTAGGTACAGAGTCCCTGATGAATTCTGAACACGGCTCATGAGGACTGAGAATTTACCTTGGCGACAACTTCGCCTGTTTCTCTAAAATCAACACACCTCCCTAGATTCGACTTGGCAAGAAAGTCCTCGATCAAGCGAGTACCGATATTGTAGCCCATCTTTTCCAATTCTTTGTTTACTTCATTATAGTCCTCGTAGTCCTGAATGAGTTGGACAACAAGGGCCCCATAGGTGAGGGCAAACAGTTCTGCGTTCTACGTGACTTAGACAGAAGAAGAACAAGGGTCAAGAGAGTCTGTACAATCTTCTCTGTCCGGTTTTTCCAGAGCTCCTCGCCGATGATTTTGTAGTTCTTGGTCGCCATGGACAAAGCGAGGTTGGGATGTTGTCACACGCGCGGTCAATTAGTTGAGTAATTCGAAATACATAAATATTCTATGCAATAGAATGAAGGATTACAACACGGGACTGAAAATCAATAACGGTCCAGCTGATTGAGTTTCTTGGCGGTCTTGGAGTTGTTCCGGGTGTTTTGGCCTCTGACTGGGAGATGCATGGCGTGTCGTTTGCCAACATAATTTCCGATCATCCTCTGGTGGGCAATGTTCTCCCGAATCTCTCTCCTCAGCTCGGACTCGATCTTGAGGTTCTTCAGTGGTTCAACATAGGGCTTCTTTTGCGGGTTGCGAGGCAGAGGCGAAGCCTTTCTCTGTTTCTCCATTTCTTCCCACTTCCTGGAAAAATCGGCCTGAATGTCCTGGATAGGCGTAGACGGAGGAGGTGCAACATAATTTGGATGGGCAAGGGGATACTTTGGGAGCTGCGGTGCAGTTTCAGGTGAGGAAAGGAAGGAGGCGAGTGCGGTGACTTGGAAGGGCGTCAGGTCCCTAATCCTGGCACGGTCGTGGATCTGAAGACGGGCACAGAGGCGGTGGGCTGTTTTGAGGCCGACGCCATAGAACTGGGTGAGGGAAAGCTGGACAGAAAAAATAAAATAAAATGAGGACGTTCTGTGGAGGAGCAGGGCGTACTCGTGCGAAACACTGGTCTCTGAGCTGCACTCCAAGGATGTGCATTCCAACGTCCCCGTCACCCTCAACGTGACCCTAGTCACACTCCTGGCTTCCAACAAAATGGAGGGTCGCAGAGAGGATGCACTCGTCAAGCAGCGTCTTCAGGCCAGAGAAGAGTATCAACGCCAGAAACAAATCCTCATCAACGAAACAGAGAAGGCCCGTCCCTCTGCAAACCGGTTTGTCGGGCAGAATGACTCCATGGAAGAGTCGCTCAAGAACAGCACTGTTGGACTTGTCAAGCTAGAGGACTTTCAGCAAAGGCGCAAGGAACTTGAGGAGCAGAAAACTAGAGAGGCTGCTCGCAGCAGTGAGCTCAAGTATGTCACCATCTTCCCTTCATTCCTCTCCTCTTTACGTGCCAGTGTATGTCGCTAATAGTGTATGGAGGATATGTTTAGGGATAGCACGAGAAAAAATAAGAAGCGTAAAAAGAAGACAAAGGCAACATTGTCTTTTGCCTTGGACGACGACGAAGACGTGGACGTTGACGAACACTCTCGAGAAGAATCCTCCAAAGAAAGAGACGATACCCCCCCAACCAAGCGCAGCCGCTCTCACAAAAATCCCGACGTGGATACTTCTTTTCTGCCAGATCGGGAACGTGAAGAAGCGGAACGCCGTGAACGGGAGCGGCTTAGGCTCGAATGGCTTACGAGGCAGGACACCATGAAGAAAGAAGACATTGAAATTACCTATTCCTATTGGGATGGCAGTGGACATAGAAAGAGTGTTGTCGTAAGTTACCTGTATTGACTTGCTCTTCCTGATACCACGACCGTTCTTTCAGTGCAAGAAAGGGGACGACATTGCAAATTTCCTCGAAAAATGCCGACAACAATTTCCAGAATTGCGAGGCATCAGTGTCGATAACTTGATGTACATCAAGGTGTGTATTTGTACCCGTTAGTGAATACGACCGTCGTAACATCCGCTGCAGGAAGATCTCATCATACCACACGTACGCCCTCATCCCTTGTTGAAAGCGACGCTGACCAAGTTTTTCTCCAGCATTATACCTTTTACGACTTCATAGTGAACAAGGCCAGGGGAAAGTCAGGACCTCTGTTTAACTTTGATGTACACGATGATGTGCGTCTTCTTGCTGATGCCACAAAGGAGAAAGATGAGTCGCATGCTGGTAAAGTGGTGGAAAGAGGCTGGTATCAGCGTAATAAGCATATATTTCCTGCATCACGCTGGGAGGTATGTTCATCAATATCTTTCGATTCGTTGTCACGTTCAAAACACTGTTTCCAGGTTTTCGATCCCGAAAAGAATTATGGGCAATACACCATTCACTAGGCAGATAATTTACTCATAGGCTACATGGAATTCAGGTTGTCTAATAGTGTCTGTTGATAATTACAACTCTTATATCAGTCTTGGTTCAAGTCATGATCAATGTTCGAGATCATTATGTTGAACGATCGAGATACTTGCAAATAAAAGATGAACGACGCCAGCAGGACTCGAACCTGCGCCCTCAAAGAGGAACAGATTTCTAATCTGTCGCCGTAACCACTTGGCTATAGCGCCTATAAAGCTTTGCGAAATGTGTATTATCAGACCCCTTCTGAGGTGTTCTTGTTTCCGTAGAGCGTTTAATAGTTATTTAAATGTATTTGGAATTTTCTCAACATTCTTATGCCTGGGCAATGGTTTCGATGAATGGGCTGTACAAAGCTACAGCTGGACATTATTGGTGACTTACAACATCGCTGTTGTTATCCCTCAGCCTCAATATACTAGAAAAATGGGCTCTTTTTGACCCAGGGTTGCATGATACAATCCAGCCAGTCATGTACTTGCCTTGCATTATCATGTGTTCTTGCATCAAGTCAAACATAGGACCACCCAATACGGAAAACGTCTGCCCAAAATACGGATGAATATAAATTGCGGGGAGTGTCTTTCTTTCTTGTCCCTTTATCCCACCATGGGCTTTCTTTGGCCACTTTCGTCCTTTTATGCACTCCTTGTCTTCCTTGCGACCCCTGTAATTACGATACCTCCTCAACCAATTCTCCGCCAAGCGAACGGTCCGTTTAAGCCTGGCTTTGACCAACAGGCAGTCTCTGCTCATAGCCGTCCACTATCTTGCGTTTTGGTTGATATATGTGCCTCTGTTGATATCGGACTTGTCGCAGAACTAGGACCAATCATAGGCCTTGATACCCTAGAAAGTGTATTGACGAAGTCGCATTTCTGTCTCTGTATCAAGGTGGGCAGAAGCGTATCTTCTGTGTAAGTATATGCGGCTCAGAACTTCCAGGACCTCGAAAATTTCCTGAATACCAACAATGATATGGCTGTTTTGACAAATCTCGCTGGGAGAGACACTTTGAAGGATTTTTTGGAAGTTTTGGTAATGACGCTGATATCACTGTCAGACAGCTCATTGACTTGTCTTTAGATCAAGACATCGCCCAACCGGAAAGAATGCAGTCGAGATAACATAACACCAACATATGCTGCGGATCCCTGCACTTGCACTCACTCCCTGTGCAGCAGACATTATGATGTCAAGTCTTCTATTGTATGCTATGCTTCTTATATTACCCTTATAGAGCTGCCCTTATTGCTATTGTAGGTGACATCGTCCACATCGCATAGTCTTGCTCAAGCAACGACTGAGCACGAGCAAGGCGAGACAGCTGCACCCGTGGAGGTCAGTGCAGATTCCTGTGAGTATCAGCACCATCCTTCCAGAAAACAATTAACTTCGTTTGAGATACTGAATGCTTTCTTTCTTCCAAATGTGATGACAGGGCTGGGAACAGTTGTTATCATATTCCCAATGTCAAAGAAACCTCTTTCATTGAGGGTCGGTGTGTTATCAACGCGTGTAACAACGGATGGTCTCCTTCTACTGGAAGAGATGCTTGTATCAGAGTGCCTAGGGCCCTTTCTGTTCAAAGGAGACGTTCTCAAGCGCGGGACTCTGATGGCGTAACACTGGATTTTCACATTATCATTGACCTGACTCGCATCATGAGAGCCTTGGGCAACCTTCACGTCCACGCCGGTGATCTACGTAAAAACTCCACTCTTGCGGATACGTCGGTCATTCTCGTCTCTACCGACGAAATCGTCAAAGTCGGCACAAAGGCCATTCTATCTCGTTCTGTCAACTCACTTCTCAGCCGTACTGCGGAACTCTTCAACCTCGCTCAACAGGCTAATGCCAAACAATCGGACTGTGCTTTAGGCGAGGACCTTGTGCTTGATTTGGTCAAGGTAGATGTGGCTGCCCTCGTAAATCTGACCGCTGACATCCTTTACTGGTATCAATTCCCCGCCGACGGGCACATGCCCTCTGATCCCAATGTATCCCACATCCCAATCACGATCTCTTTGTCCCAGCTGTTTGATACTTTAGGCCTGGGTAGTGTTGAAAATACTATCAAGGTAAGCGGCCCAGGCCACGACGTCAGCAGACCATTGGGTGTCCATTCTATGGGTTCTGATGGGGAACGCCGAGAGTCAATCGGTAGTCCAGGAATCAATTCCCTCCTTGAACAGGTGGAAAAGTTGATCAAATTTGTGCTCCAATTGGAGCGCTTGAGTTCTCTCCTCTTTTTAGACGCTGAAGACTCTGAAAAACTGGCAACATTGACTCCTGTCTTTCTGTCTGTCCTGGGATTAGTGACATCAACAAACGTTTCTGAGCTCTCCAGCAGTCTTGACTATCTTGTCCTTGCGTCGTCTAACGATCAAATGACCTTTTCAAGATGTGGTGATTGCAACGATTTCGTTGATAAACTGTCCTTGGTGATGAAAACTGCAATAGCAATCAAGGCCTCTTGTGAAGATTTTCCGCGGAGTCAAGAAGTCAGATTTCCTTTTTCTATGTCAGCGCTGGAACTCGGATCTCCTTCGGCATCCGACGTGCATGCATCAACGATGGACACATTTCCTCAGCCCAAAGGAACTCCTGTTGTCATCGTCCTCAATGGACTACTACACCGACTTGGACTCTCAGGTGTTTCTGCAAACATGACTATCGATGGACTCGATGCAGGTTTATCTGGTACACTCAATGGTATTTTGGGTTGGTTACATGCCAGAACAAGGAAAATGACCCAAGAAGACGATGACTTTTTCTCTGTCATTTTCTCTGACCCAAGGCTGGCCGAGGCTTTCACGACCGTGGTGGAAGCTGCTATCAATCTGGAGCTGAAATTGGCTGATCCAGGACCTATAGCTACGTTACTGGCAGACTTGTTACCACCAGTTCTGGTGTCACTTCAGGCTGTATTAGGTTCCCAAACAGTGGCTGGACTGGTCCCAGTTGTCAATAATTTGCTGAATTCCGCAAAAGAAATGGACACTTTGCTTACCAATTGCAGTTGTGCTACAGCGCTGCTGTTAGAGTCTTCTGGGATATTTGTCACTGCGGTGATGGATATCCAGTCCCGGATAAATAAACACATCGAACGTCGTTAGGACAGAAGAGAAGTACTTTGATTCCCCATATCACGTTTTCATTATTTAGCTGTTCTTGTCGTTATGTCGTCCTTGGAGTAATATGTTTTGAAAATTCGAGCATTCATTCATATACATGCACCCTGAATGCAAGGAAAGTATCAATGGATTAAAATCGAGTCAGATGTCCGAAGGGAGAGTAGTCGGGTATAGAACTTGCTGTTCTCATTGACTCCAAAAAGGTCTCGTCTGATCTCGGGAAACATCTACAGGAGGAGCAAGTCGAGGAGTGATAGAAAAAAGACGGATGGGAACATACCCTGTCCTCTTTTGCGTGGACGTGAAGAGCATATACAAGATCTCGTTAGCATCGCACGCAAAGAGCTCGCTCAACTAGCAGGCAAGACATCTGATTCTGGCGTTTATACACAGTTTATGAAAGGCACAACCGTCCAGAAATTCTTTCAGATCATGGAATCCAAAGTCTTCATACTCGTCTTCAGGGAGCTGGTACTGCCAAGAAATCTGCATCTGAGAGCTATCAAGAGTTGACAAGTCGGAATTGAACATCTTGTCGATGCGTCTCAACTTATCACGTACGGTGGACAATACTCTTGATGAGCGGTTGAGGCTGCTGGAGCCTGAGACGGGGCCTATTCATGAGAGTTGATTCTGCATTGATAATCTGATGTTTGGTCAGCTTCAGAGGGGTTGAGGAGTTTCGGAAATGGGAGGAGTGGACATCTTCTGAACGACTTTAGCGCGTCAGCGTTTCTTCTTGGGCATCAATGGATTGTTGTTGTTGCTTTACTAGTTTAGCCTGAGCTTTTGACAACGATCTATGTGGCGAATTGAGTGGAATTGGATGTTCACCTTCTCGATTATGAACTCTTTGATTGTGATCCCACGTACTTTCTCATTGTTTAATGAATGCGATGAGAAAAGAAAAAAGGGCATTGAGAATGTCAGACTCGGGGTTTATGTCACAATTGCAGATGGTCAATTGGGTATTTACTATCACATACCATTTTATTCATCTCGTTGATAACTTCATCAACGTTCAACACCAACACAGACGTGATTGCACGTTTACCATCTATGAGGGAGCCACTCAGAAGCACTTCCTAAAATGGTAATATGCCGGACACCGTCAAACAGACATTTGTCTACAAATTCTGAGTTTTAACTTTGTATGAGTATCTTGTGCCTACCAGTATAGAACTCTGATGATCAAAACAAGTAATCTGAATTTTCAAAATAGCCATGCAAATGGATGGCAAAATAGCCTTTATAATTCATTGAGCTTTGGCTTAGAAGCCTTTCTTCTACTTTCTTCTACATCCCCTTTACTTTAGTAGCAGCACCAGACCAATGAACATTGTACACTCGTAACCCAAATAATAGGGTTAGAATAAAGCCTCCTAGTGCACAAGCTTCGGCAGGCTCAAGGGGTATAAGACCTTGGACATTGGGATCTGCGAATAGGTATACAAGTTGGATGATCTGAGACAAGAGTGGAATCCTGAGGAGCATGGGGATGAGGTTCTGGAATGCTGGGTGGTTTGTTGCTACACCATATACAATAGCTGTGTGGTCAGATTGAATAATAAAAACAGAAGTGGTGTTAGAAGGTAGATCGTACCGACGAGTGAACCACCCCAAACATCCAAACTACCCCATAAACCCACACCAGCTCTGAGCACAGGAGGCGTGCTGAAACCCCACTGGCTCTTCCATGTACCGAGTGTGCCTGCGGTCATACCACCACCGGCAGACGCTAAAGCACCAATAATCATATGTGTCAAAGGAGAATTGACATATAGAGGGTTTAACTGATTCGCAGAGGCCGAAGAAGGAGAGAGGAGGGATACACTTCCAACTATGGCTGTGGTGCGGACAATGGCATCTAATGGAAAGAGAGCGGTATCAAATGTCGGTGGATGAAGAAGCTGCAAGTTGTTTTCTGTGAGTAAGGGCAATGAAAATTACGAGCGAAGATCTATGACATACAGAAGGGAAGAAGGAGAATAGAGTCGTGAATACAAAGTGGACAGTGAGATAGTTGATCCACGGCCCAAAAGAGTATAACATTGGTGGCGGAAGACCGAGCATGAGATTGGTAAGCAAGTTGCCACCCCAGCACTAGTGTTATATAGTATCAGCAAGTCTTCAATTGCCACCAAGTATATTGTGAGGCACAGACAAACCATTATCAGATACCCAACGATATATGTCCCCCATGACAATGGGGGTGATCTTTGGGCATTAGTCTGGTATGATATTGAAATTCTATCCAAAATAATCGTTAACTTCACCTGTGTATCGAAGAAAAGTGACTCAAGTTCACCGAGCAGCATGAACCGTAGGTCCTATGAGATACGGAAACGCGGGATGTACTTTGGTAATTGTAATATATTTTAGGATGTTCACGAATGGCCCTAAGACACCTGCCATCTGAGATATGTAGACAACAGTATGTCAGATCATGAGTGAATAGAGAATCATCTTATTCGTACCCTTAATGGCAGACTGTCGAGCACCCAGACCGAATTCCTTAATGCACGACCATGTTCCCACGACCCTGATAGTGGACACTAACAACTGCAAATAGCTGTGATCATTCAAAGTTGAAAGACCTGATGGAAACAATGGACAAATAATGGACTCATTACGCTGTTTTTGCTCGCAGGGATGACCGTCAAAAAATTCAAGCAATATTCTACTTCATGTGATAGAGCGGAAGAAATGTATATATCAGACGTCGTACTAGCGAGTAGATGGCTCAATATATTCTTTTACCTATCAGATATAACTACATGTTGTCAATATAAATTCAGTTGTCCTCATAGAATTGCCTCTCACCTCAGACATCGTACTAGCGAGTAGACGGCTGAGGGTTCTTCATCATAATCCTGTCCATATATACATGTTCCGCAGGTCCCTAGTTGAGTACCTCACCAGTCTGACTGTTCAAACATGTATCCGACTGGGTGAGTACCTCACCAGTTGGTCCCTCCATGCCCGGTCGCAATTTCCAACAGTATACCTCACTCTCAGTGTTCGAATCGAGTCTCTGTACTACAGATAGTTTACTACTTCCCTGGTTTAAATGAGGTTGACATCGAGACGGCCCTCCGAAAACACATGAAAGGACGTGTTAATCAACGCAGCAGGTTCTCTTAGCTGCTTTTACCAGCATCTCTGAGACTCACTGTCCCACATTGCATTTGCGGCCTCTATCAATAACTTGGGCCGTGAGTGGAACATGTCTGTTCCAAATACGGCACTTTGAAAAGGATGATCTTACCCTCGAATGTTATCCTTGATCCATGAGTTCAAGTCGTCTCGGTGTTCGTCAGACTTCGCTCATTCTTCAGATGATGTACCGCGCACATATACGGAAGGCTGGTACATGATATTCAGACTTACTTATTAGCAATCATACCACACCCTTTGCTGCAATTTTTGCCAAAAATATCTTCGTCTCCGACAAAATGACAAGTCGATTAGGAGGTGCAAAGATCATATTTGCACCCAACATATTCGTGAAAAATTTGCCGAGCAATGTTCCATCTGGCGCAAAGACCTGTATACGATAGCGTCAGTTTGATTTGATTTTAGGCCTCGATTAAAAGGATGTACATGAACACCGTCAGCACAGGCACCATAAACATTTCCCTGGGTATCGACTTGAATCCCATCTGGAATTCCCGCATCGACATACGCTAGAATCCGGCGATTCTTGAATGCGTGTGTGACTGGATCGACATCAAACGCATAGCTACGAGCGTAAGATGAACAGCCACCCTTTTTCTTCCTTTAGTGACAACACTGACATAGTAGCAGGCTCAGTAGCACTGGTGTTTGTGGTAGCACCAGTGTCGGTCCTGCAATGAAGAAAAGGATCGTTCGTGTTAACACAGATCAAGAAAAGTGAGGGTCAAAGCCTACACATATGCTGTTCGACCGTCGGCAGTGAATGCTAGTCCATTTGGCTTGTCAAAATCTCCTGCTACAACACGAACTGTGCGAGTATCAGGGTCAAACCGGTAAACATGATTTTCCAGGAGCGGCGCATTGCGGAAGTGATTGATGAAGCCGTATCTGATAAAAAAACTATTAGCATGCGTCTGAGTGCAAACATGAGAAACAGACTTACTGAACGTCAGTAAAGAACAAGATATCTGTCTCAGGGAGAATTTTGACGTCGTTGAGTGAGTTGAATTGACGCCCATAGAAATTGTTGAGCAAAACAGTGACATTATGGGGTGGGTGAGGGTTGACAAGAACAACATTAGGGGGAAGAGGTCCACGACCGGAGTTGACAAGAATTATGTCACCTCTGAATGGCCCCGTTCCACCATTTGTCATTTGAACACTGTCATCCAATTGAACCTATTTAGAAGCTCATCTCGAGATGAAACAAGAGGGCCAGAAAGCATACATGTGTAATAGACATATTGACAGCCTTACCTCCACTCCTCTGTAAGGCCCTCTCCGTGTCCGTCAAACTGAGTTTAGAGACCATATTATTATGGTCCAGATCACTGTTCCCTAGCGGACCTCCATCGTTGCTTGCAAAGAACACTTCATCTGTCGCTGCTACATATACCGGTGCTTCATGAGCAAATGCAAAAGCCGCATTAGACGCAATTTCGACTATAGACGCGTCTGGGCCGAGGATTTCAAGGAATGCTTGATCGAAGACTTGGAAAACGGGTGGGGTAGCATTCGTCGGATTGAAGTACTGGGTCAAGGAATTTGTGCGGAACGAAAAATTGTTGGGGAGGACTGCAAAAGACCTTGGTTCAATGAACTGTGGAAGGAAATGAATACACAGTGAAAATGCCTCAGTGGCAGGATCAACGAAGACGTGCAAGCAACGCACAACAACCTGAGGTGGTAGTTTAATGCTTGCTTCTGCCACCCGATAACTCACGGTATCAGCAGCATACCCGAGCGCAACTAGCGACCTGAGCAACGCGAGAAAAGTTATTGCTGAACGCTTCATCATAATCTTTTGACTTTGAATGGCCTCAGCCGCTGGAACCCTGCCAACGTTGCATCTTTACTCTTTTATTTCGTGTGGGACTGGATGGGTAGAAAGAATTTGCGAAGCCTACCTTCGTGAGACTTCACTGGTGTCTCTGCTGATGAAATTTGCTAAGCTACTTAACGTCCATATGATGTATCCACGAGGTCTGCTGAAGTGTTAAACACTTGTTTCTGGAGGGAACACCCTCACAGCGATAGCGACTCCGAAACCAATTTGTCCAATCCTTCCCTGAGCTCTGATCAACATAAGATTTGAATTATTATTGTTACTACCTTAAACTTCGCTTCTTCCCAGGCTCAATGTGCGGGCCGCTAGAGCAGTTTGCAATATAGTCATGTGCTGCCCACCAACATGCTGGCAGGAAGTCAGGCAAGGTGGCAGGAGGTGGCAGAATCAGGGATGGACAATTCTCCGTGATGCAGGCCTTACAAATAAATAAAATACTGCTAAATGTAGATTTGTCGTTTTGAGCAGCAAAGCTTCTGGTCCCAATTTCAATCAATGGTTTAGTATAGGTGTCAGTTATGTATCTGTGACGATCCTCAACATCTCTCCACCTCTTACCACGGTTCCCAAATGTGCCTAGGGCATCCGGCTATTTTCTTTGTGGATCTGCGTTGCTGCCTAGTTGTTGAAAGGTACGACACTTGAAGTCGTGTTTTATTTTTATCTGCTGCTTCCTTCTACAATTTTGACTGATCTCCCAGTTGTCCAAAAATCGAGCCAAGACCTGCATTCCCAGAACAACCTTTTTGAGGTGCGCCAGTTGCACAAATGAAGGGTAGCAAAACCGGTATTTCTTATTTCAAAGGATCGGAATGTTGATGCAGCTGGAACCGTTAGGAAGACCTCCTGACTGTGACAAGCAGTGGTCAACAGTGGCTGATACCTGTGTGCGCACTGGGAAGCTTAACTTGACCTTGTTTGATGCTGTCGTCAACAAGTGGAATAGAAAATAAAGTCTCATCAATGAAATTCTATAAATCAATTTGTTGTGAAAATGAAGTCACACACTGGTTTGTCTTGGAATAGAATTTATTCCTTTGCAAACCAGTGAGTATATACAATGAGTATTAGCCTTATACAAGTTCATTTCTTTTACCACCACCATCCCCTGGGGCGAAATAACCCTAGGGGTCATACTCTACCTAACACCTCTCACTAATATTGTCATAAAGTCACCCATCCATCTTTGTTTCTCATTGCCCTTGAGGGTGGCACATTTGTGCATTCATTTATGCACTAGGAACATGACCACAGCATGTTTCCTTTGCACCCACTTTTTACTGAGGCTGGAAGAGGGCACCATCTGGAGGTTGAAGTAATGGCTGGAGGGAATCCACCCTCAAAAAGAATCCTATGAACACTCTATCACTGAATGACACCCATATGGAAGAGCTCCCTATAGCTCACCACAAATACACATGTTCCTCTACAAAATCTGGGTATCACCTTTGGGAAGTATATTAGGGCATGGTAGGTACAAAGATGAACCACTTTGAGCTCTCTCTCAGGGTAGGATAACCCTGGGGGAGTCACTGGTACCCTTGAAAAGGGGTTTGACCAGAGCACTCATCTTGGTGTCCATCATCTAATCCCAATGGGATTGTTCCATGATGATCAAGTTCTATGACAGGGGCTAAAGGCTAGGGTGGGGCAGTGGATATCGCAAATGGAAGGGGTGGGGAGGTCTTTAGATGAATAAACATTTTTGGAAAGCAAATATTTGGAGGTAAAGAGTCTGTCATTTAGTGTAGTTTTCTTGCTCTTCGCTACCTAGGCTACTAACTACATAGTTGGTTCTTAGAAGGCATGCTTACAACACATGCCACAGGGTCTGCCACCGTGTTCCCCATTGCCTCCTGCTCATTTGTAGTTGGCTTTATAATTGATGATTTAAAAAAAAAAAAGAAAAAGTATTAGCCTTATATACTAAATAAATAAATAGAAATCTAGAAGGTTCTTGAACCTTCAGCCGGATCATAACATCGGCTTGATATTCCAACACAATTCACTCCGTATATGACATCGCGGTCCTATCTTCGCTCATGAGCCGGGCATACTCTAGGATCAACCTGGGGGAATTTTTCCTCAATGATCAAAAGTCAAGGCTAAAATACTCCTACCTGAAGAAATATGCAGTGAGGTCTTCCTTCCTCCAGAAATTTAAGCTCCATTCTCGTCCTGCAAGAGCAATTTTCTTCCCAAGGTCTTCATGTGACCCCTCTCCATTACCATCACCACGGAAGAATACGAAAGAATCATACAAATCCGATAGATCCACCTGCACTGGAACATAATGGAGCCAAGGCTGAACTCTATCCATGTACCTGTCCGTGCTTTTAGCGCGCCTTTATCACTAGCATCTAGATGTAAACATACCATTCCGGGTATATGGTCGATTTGAAAATCAATGAATTCGAAGTAATAAGTCGTTTAAATCGACCAGACCAGCCATTTCCATCGACCTGAAGAGAAAAAATAATTGGAACATCAAAACGTAGGCGATATAGAGCTATATTACGTCGAGAACATAACGATAGTCTCCTGCTTTAGCTTGACTCATATATGGTTGCCAAGGATACAATTCCTCCAGTTGAGGACAAATATCTTCAGAGCAGGTAATAGGTTTCTTCGTGAAAGCGACGTCAAAAAATACAGGGTTTACAGATTTTTTCTTCAACTTTCTCGGAGCACCTATCTTCTCATCTTGTCTGACAGGAGGCATCAAAACGTCCACTGTTCCGGCAACATCATTGGCATATTGAACCATGAAATTGCGATGTGAGGTTCGCCAACGGGTTGTGGATCCATGGTATATCCCGGTATTACTTCCACGCCATAAAAGTCTTTCGTCTAATTTCTCGTCAAACTCAGGGTCATCGTCCCTTGGTAGCACATCCGGGACCCAACCATATGGTACTGGTATGCGGATATTATGATGAAGCATTGTTGTGCAGTAAGAAAATTCAGGAACCATTATGTGTTGGGGATCAGGGCCCTGGTTGTGTGAGAGGAACTGCCCGTGATGATAGAACAGTCGTGAGTGAACACAAGGATCCATCGTCATCCTGTGATTGTAAATAAAAGTCTTTCTGGTAGGAGGAGCCGGGGGTTGATCAAGATTGATGGGTATACGGCGGGCAAGGCTTGTGGGTGGACACGCTGAAATCCAACCATGAGCAGTGACTTTTGGCAGGGTTTGTCGGCCAATATCTGTGAAATATCACGTCAGAAACAGAGCACACGATCAGAAATGGATGACCTACGTTTCTTCGTTGTTGCAGCCTCCGTTAGTGTTTGCTTGAGTCCCCAATCAGACAAGCGATTTGGCCCGTCATGAGGATTGACCGTGAAACGGAACTCGGGTAAGAGATGTTCAATCTTATTCAAAAGTTCAAGAATCTTATGAGAGCCCGCGATAAGTTGGTCATAGCGCCCGTCACGGAATGCGTATGTCAGGATACCAACGGGCGTGTCCTTAAGAGCTTTACCAATGGTATACGAGTCGAGCTTTGTCTCAAGTTCTGCCTGAATTAGAAAGAGATCTGACGGCTCCATTCCCCAAAAAGGCTCTAGGTCATGGAAAATCTGGTCGTACTCGTCCGGCAACTGAACATCATGCTCCATTGCGTACTCCCACCTGCAGACGCCTCTTTCAGAATCGGAAATCGGGACGGAATGGAGGAAACGTATACCATAAGTCAAATCCTTTTGGAGGATCTCGTTTATATCGCCGTCGATATTCACCAACGGCGTCAACGAGTGACTTGCTTGCCCGCTGCAACTTCTCTGTCCATAGGTTCTCTGCCTCACCCATCAACTCGAAGATTGGGTGGGGTCCATCGTAGTTGACTTCCAGTAATCCATCCGAGCGATAAGAGTGTTTCTCAAGCTTGGGTTTTACGGGTGGACAAATTGAAGGCATAGGCATGTCAGTAACTGTAATGGTGTGCGTCATTATCTTCGTTACAGTGTGGGTGAACGCTGGTATGAATTTAGGCGTCTCTGCAGTGTCATCACGAAAGTGATAGAACAATATGAGTGATAAGACGATCACAACAGCGAGCATTTTAGTGGAACGCCTGCAATTGTAAGGGCCTGCCATGAGGCTGGCTGTAGTCTCAACGACGCTGCTCGTTCGAGCGACGGGAGGATATCAAGTTGCCCTGGTGCGCACAATCAGCCAAGGAACTCGACAATATCAGGGGCTTAGTCTGTGTGAACATGAGCTAGGCAGACACTCAAACTGTACTCAAGCACTTCAAGAATAGAATAGTGCTCTCAGACTGTCCATAAAATCAATTAGCTACGGTCAAAGTCCTAAGACATAGAGAAAGTATGTGGGGGCATAGCTCAGTTGGGAGAGCAGTAGACTGAAGTTGTCGGTTTCTAAAGGTCCCGCGTTCGATCCGCGGTGCCCCCATTATTTTTCTATTTTTGCACACTACAGTATCTTGCCAGGTGATCTTGCCTGGTGATCGATCGTTACTCAATCTATTGTTCAATTGGTATTTCAAATAACTACTACTCCGCCCCTAAACTGATACATATCAATATTCGCCAAAACGAACATGTCCTGTCTGTTCTGCGTGAACACGAGCTTCTTTCTCCCCCTTCAAGCCCTTCCTGCATTGCTGAAAAATGATAAGATGCATTTGTTCCAAATAGGATATGGTTACTGACCTCGCACTTGAGTTTGAAAGTAGTCGTATTGGTATATGCTTTCTTCGACCGAAGGGTGTCTGCCAACCTCCTCAATGCTGTGATTATTGGGTCGTCTTCACCAAGTCCCTAAGCAATTAGATAAACATAAATATGGTGCATGCGTGATATATCTTACAATTGAAAACAATGTCTGATGCCATTCGGGTGGAGCGTCTACCGTCGGCGCCAGCGATGCTGCATCATAGTGTATACCAGAGTAAATCAATGTGCAGCGCATTCTGATACTTTTGTTCTCCGAGGGTGAAAAACGGTCGATGCGGCCTGTTTCAACGTCGATACTGGCGATCTCTACGCCATAATGCTTGGCTAATATACCAAGTTCTATGGCTCCTCCCCATGTCGTTGGTTTCAGGATGGTCTGGATATACTGTTCAGGAAGCATGCTTTTCCGATTGATAAATTCAGATTTCTAAAGCAATGCACCGATATCTCACCCTAAGATAGCTTCATTGTACGTCTCGGAATCATTACGAATGCCATTAGCCACGACTTGAGTCCAATTTAACAGGATACCCTCAGGATCTCGTCATTGATGCTCACTCTTTCGCATTCCCTGGGCGTTTGCAATGTTTTGTTCAAAAACCAGTGCTGTCGCAGAGAACAGACAAGAATTGTCATCGGGAACTACCTGCGATGGCCTAATAAGTAGAGACCCAGAATGCCATAGAAAACGTACTCTATGAACCAACACACTTCCATCTCCCGCTTCCACGAAATCAGGTCTATTAACAGCGCTTGACAATGGGATGGAACCGGTGTGCGTCACCTCCACTGAATCAGGGAGTTGGGGTGGTCGAGTCGTTATACCCTGCGCAACTCCTGCAGTCAGATCTGATCCCGGAATCTCGCTCACGATAATTTGATCTCCGGCTATAATTCCAAGGCTTGAAAAGGGAAGTTCAGGAATCAATGTCAGAGATCTTGGTGGATAATTCGTTTTGACTGCAGTGAAGAGTGATCAGTGGTATCACGATATTCACTGGACTGATTTACCTGTTTGTCGGGAGGGCAAGATCTCACAGATCGAGTGAATCTGTTGCTGGAAATCCCAAACCGTGAAGGTAGCATCGTCTTGGGGAAGCTGAAGGGTCGAAACACCCTTTGGATGCCTCAGACGTATGGAAGTCATCTGTCACTCCGACGGGAGGTCATGTCCGAGCAAGTATTCGTCGTCTGTTTGCAACAGCGTGCTGATACACCTTCTTTCCTTCCAAACAACCAAGTGCTCATAAGAAAAGCTGCCTCTTCATCACCCGCTTGAGAGTGTCAATACTCCGATTGGTCATAGTCAGTTGTGCTGACCGGCCTTTCATTAATGAGAAGCTTTGACCAAAAAAAGAATAGACGTTCGCTTTTTTTTCCAGTATTCAACCGATACTTCCACCAACACATGCAAGAGAGAAGGTAGATTGTTCTCGTGATACTTTCATTCGCCGCCAGTGAAAACCGCCGATATCCATATCATCGCCAAAATTCTATGAACGAAATACATAAAGCTTTATTTAAGGGAGTGTATGCAGTGAAGAGTATTCTGGTCGCATTATGACAGGGCCGGTCACAGAGACGGAAGTTGTTGTCTCCCTGGTTCGGCTGGGCCAGTACGGACTGAGGTGGTGGGGGCTGAAGGTAGATCTAGCATCTGAGCAGTAATTGCATCGGCTCCGATATCCTGGACTAGGGCCCTCCATTCATTCTCCAGTCCCTCCTCATCAACATCGACCCCGAGGGCCACATCACCTCCGATCCTGATTGCACTGTTAACTTCTTGTGCGGCATAGTTTGCTTCTGCCAAAGCGTCTATAGTCTTGTCAATGTTAGTACGATGAAGGGATGGATCCGAAAGGATGCTCCGTAATGTCGACGTTGACGATTCATGATTTCTCAGAATCTTGAGGACCGCGTTAGACTGGCATCAGAACTAGAATTGCAGGCTCACTCTTAGATCACCAGCAGCAGTCTCAATAGAAGTCATGGTACTTTCTAGAGTAGCCAAGGAGGCAAGTCGCTTCTGGAGAACTTCTTCGAGCTGCTTTCGGGACCTCAAATGACTTAATGCCAATGATTTTTGCTTTTGCTGCAAGGCTGACGTCGCTTTCTTCGTAGATCTGGAATACGTCGAGGAAATGAATCGTCAACAGCTGTATATTATGAGAAGTCTCACTCATGCAATTTTTGTTGAATTGCTTCGACAAGGCACTGCAGATTGGATATAGCGGATTTAAGTTCTAAGATGCCGCGATCGACTGCAGTGACCATCTTTTCATCTAGGGATCCATTTTTTTCGACGAATTTCACAATCTTTAGTATTTGGTAGACGAATTCAGTAACCATTGTTTTGTTGAAGGTCAAGGATGCTCACCTCGTTGTCAGTAACGATGGCTTTGCGTTCTCGCTCCAAGAACTTGATCAAGACCTTGGCATCCGTCTCACTGAGAGCAGATTGTTTGGATACACTGAATATAGATCCAAAGGTCTTTCTAAAATCCTCAGTTGTATACAATGCGTCGGCTAGCCCTGTCGCACGAGCTTTTTGCAAAGTCAGAACAGCATCTGCTGCATGTTCAAGTAGCTCTACGAAAACATATTCGCCAAACCAATCAACCTGGAGGGAATTCGAATTCTGATGACCCTCGGAGTCATTGTCTACAATTCCGATTTGTTCTAATGCCCACCACAGAGGCTTTCCCACCACAAAGGACGCTATGCGGTATGGCAACCAGCCGGGGACCAATATCGAGGTTGTAGCAGACATGAATTCTGACATTGGTACAAGAACCTTGGAGGAACAAAGTTCATTCTTGCTAGGTTCAACACATGTCAGAGGACGGTTCAAGGGACAGTATGATCCATACGAGAATTGCCCTCACTGCTAATGGCTTTCCTATCTTTTCCAGTTTCAGGTGTTCTAGGAGTTCATGATCTACGCGAAGAGCAATGCGACTCGATTCCTTCTTTCGTGATGTGCGTTGGTAGTCGGAATGGACTAAGGCTCTGAGAACCTTTCGCCACCAATCTACATTTGCATGAAAGCTGGTGGGATTTGATTGCCTTTGGCGGGAGAAGTCGGAGTACAGGGCTTGAAGTCTGGACTTTGATACTTTCGTAAAGAATTCGTTGGTCAAGAAATTGTCTGGAGTGTTGAATGTGTTAAGAGTTGTCATTTCTCGAGGTGGAGGTTCCAGCGTGCGTTATGGTGAAAGCCTGATGATGTAATCCGACGAATCAAAGAGTTTACGAGTACTCAAGGTCTTAGAGGCAAGATCCATCCCTCCACCTGTCATCTAACATTCAAATAATTACTGCAGGTATTCTACCATGTCGGCCACAGGGTCGACCGTTTTATTGCTAGCACTTGTCCCTACTTGAGTGGAGGCAGCTAACAGCGCTTCACCGCAAGTCGATAAGGCCATCACTTTGGCAAGGTTATTATCATGATCTTTCAAGTAGCTCATTTTTATTAGCTAATATCTAGCTGTCCTTTTGCATCTCTCTTTGATTATGGAAAGCTGGTATTTATTCCCCTGGGTGCAACTCGCCTACTGAAAGGATTGATGCGCGCAGGTGTTGCAGGGCTTTGAGCATTGCTTCGCCTTCCAAGATCGTGGCCCACAGAGCTAGAGTGGCCTCCAATTGTTGTGAACAGTTCAGAGGATTCTATCGCTGGAGACTGCTGATGATCACTTTCTGGTGATGCCTACCACAGTGATTAGCTTTGCATTCGAAGGGTTCAGATCACGTAGGTCTATTCAACTCACGAAGCTCGGCAGGTCGATTCTTGAATAGCCGGGGCTGGCGGAGGGGTGATTTGTGTCGTTCGGGTACCTGTTTGCAATATCTATCTCCAAAGGGCTGAATTTGAAGGAAGGGGGGTATTTGCTGTCCATCGGTTCGTGGGGTATCTCGACTTGCACCACCGGTCTGTAAATAGTCGGTCTTTCGTTTGACGGCTTAACTACCTGCCGGCGAGCCCACCGCAGTAACAACCAGAACAAAAGACAGGCTGCAATAACAGATCCCACTACGCTTCCAACGATCATGAGACCCTTGCTAGTTCCTTGATTATCAGGCGTGGGATCAGCAGTAGTGGTCCTGATGGCTTGATCAATGTTGAAGATATCAACTGTCTGAGGGTAGCGAATTGGTGAGCTTCATCTACTGGCACTTGTCAGACTACACTGACTGTCATAGAGTTATACGCCCAGATAGGTACATCTATATCATTAGATATATTTGAAAATCTGTGTGTGGTTTGATGGAGACTGAATCCAGTGAAAGTATACGTATGAAATCACCTTGTGGCATCTTTGATGGTACAGTTTGTCATCCATGATGTCAAGCTTTGAACACAAATTGAGCTGTAACTCGATGAAGCGGAAATTGGTTAGATCTATACTTACTCGATATAAAAGCAGCCCTGGCACGCTGCGCAAACTGATAAAAGCGAATAGACGATTTGATTACAGGCACAGTCGTCGTGGGCGTTCATCGAGTCAGGATTGAGATACAACTCATTCACAGCGAGTTTTGGCACTGTAACTATAAGCAAGTCTCAACAAAGTACTGCACGGTAGTCTAGACTAGCTGAAATACCGTTGGTATCATTACGACAATCAGCCTGTAGCAAAGCAGCAACAAGACATGGATCTTGGCCTTTATCATTCTTGGCCTATGATCAACAACTCGAGTTCCATTGTCGCTTGGATGTCGAATAAAAAAAGTGTAATTACCCAATCGAATGATGAAGGACAAGTCACTTCTGATTTCTGAGCCGAAGAGTGTCTCAAGGTCAACAGTATGACTGTAACCAGGACAAGAAACCAGCCCATATTTTAAGAGAGATGGAGGTAGACTTCGAGAGGGGGAAGGAGGTCAAAATCAAGCAGTCAGTAAACTGGGAATGGCTTGATTTCAGCAGATAGCAGTGAAATAATCTTCCCATCGGCTTCGGACAATACATACACGAATCCTTCTTCTCTCATGGATATGCTCATCAGAACAGGTATTCCTCCTGTTTTCACATGTGGATAGGGTCATATGGTCTTCATCTAGGAAAGAAGCCTTCTGGGCGACCCATCACTAGACTACTAACAGGACACTAGGGACGGTATTATAGGAGATCAAGAACTTTTGCTTCATCTGGTAATTACAGATGATGTTGCAAAAAAAAATGTACGTCAGGTGTGTTTCAAGTGACAAACTAATGGGACAGCAGATCTTGGAGAACATAAGGACTCCTAAAATACATGCTCAGATTGACTGATGTTCATACTTCCGGCGCCCCAGTATAACCTCCGGGGCCAATATTATGGGAGGTCACGATGGTCTTCGGACTCATTGCGGTCTGTGGACTGGTGAGATCATCTGTCGAGTTGCGCACTGGCCCCGTGGCAAATATTGTAGATCCCAGGCCAGAATTAATATCCATAGGGCTCTATCGTAGCTGATTGGAAAAACGACGAACAAATTGGAGTGCGAATGCTACTTACATATGTACGTGGCATAGCGATTGATGCTGGATCTGAGAGCGGCCTAGATTGGACATGGTCTAGAGGAAATGATTGACGTTGTTTCTCGTTGAAGGGATCCACTAATCCATGTGCTTGCGTGGAACTACGTCTTCTCCTTGCAAGCATGCCCCAGAATATAAATAAGAGGATACAGATGACAGCCATAAGAATGCCGACAGTGATTCCGGCAATTGCTCCGGGACTGAGTTCCCTAGATGAGCCACCTGAAGGTGGTGTGCCAGAAGACTGCGATGGTAATGTCTGCTCTGTACTAGGAGATGACACACTTGAAGTCGTGGTGAATGGTACGTCCTTTTCGGCAGCCTCTTGCAAGCTTTTCAGCGATAGATAAATTTATCAGGGAAGGCAAATTCACCTCGTGCAGCATCGGGATCGAAAGCCTTGTGAGTTTGGTGAGCTTCCTCGAGTATTCTGAGGGTTAGCCAACTTACTTCAGAGATGTTGAGCTTGGCCCAAGACGGGACCTCTGCCCCAGAAGGCAATGATACTGGAAATCTAGGAGTCCGACGAGCAAAAGTCATTGGTCATGACAGCAAAAGAGTTACATCAAAGACTGACTCGCCGATTGGCCCAACCTGAGCCGGAGTGCAGTTACGCGTCCATTGAGTGAATGGAAGAATCAAGGAACGATTTTGGCATCCACCGCAAGCCTCCACCAAAGAATATGTGACACTGTTGCATGTACAAGAGTCGGCATCAGACAGAGATGGACCGATATAGTGAGTTCCTGCGGGTATCTGATTGACCTGGTGGGCTGTGGAGACCGTGAGGTTGGTAGATAGCGTTAACTAATGTATCCGTAACTCACGTATACCGCAAGCTGACTCCAGAGAGGCTGCAATCAAGCAAGGAGTTTGGTTGCGATAAATTGCCTGAATTACTCGTGAGGATATTATATGGATATTACTCGAGGAAGGAGCTTATGCATACCCACTGATAATCAGGTATGCATGTTACAACATCTGATCCTGGAGATTGAGCATTGAGTTGGATGACAAAAGCCAACAACCCCAGGAATTTGAGTCCATTCATACTGAGTTCGTAGAGTGATTGCAGTAAACAACAGAGAGGAAAATCCAAGACCGAGCGTGGCAATCGATGATGGAAACGCCGTATGTGGAGCTTGTCCTATTAATGAAGAACAGCCTTTGCATAGCCATTTATGAGCCATCACATACAATCATAGGAATTCTCATGATACCGTAGAGCCCCACAACCCTACGTAGATGTTCCTCAGAAATCATATAGTGGTGCTTGCACTATTCGTAACATTTATATTTGGCGAAGATTACTACAACCGAGAGGATTACACAGAATGTGCTTTAATGATATCAAACTTTAAAGCTCGGGAGCACCTGTATAAAGACCACTTTGAGTTGGGGGAATATGGGCTAGCTGCAGCGCAGATTCTTGGAAGGGATCAGACACCAGTGAGGGTGTGTGCGTATCATTATAAGGGGAGCTGGGAAGTGGAGCTGGAGTAGTAGGGAACGTGCTAGGGTCGGATGGATCCTGGAAAAAGAGTGAGGCGATCAGCGGAAAAGTTGGATTGAGACTGACATAAAATCTCTGTGGTTGAGATGGGGTTGATACGATATTAGTGCTTGGATTGGTACTCATGTTAAGAGTCGAGTCGCTATGGGGGGCAGGAGTATAAGATGTTGTCTTGAGCGCTGAAAAAGTTGGTAAAGTATTCCGGCGGCAGCGACGATAGAAAAAGAAGACCCCAGCAACAGACAAACCAACAACACCACCAATAATGCCTCCTGCAATTGCACCGGCGTGAGAACTGGAGCCTGATCCATTGTCATTTGAGACAGAAGCGGATGTACTAAGGCTAGCTGTGTTCCCACTTGTAGGAAGGCCAGATGAAGTCCCGGAAGTGGATGGTGCAGTGGATTCCGGTAGACCTGACACTATGATCAGTAAGAAGATGGCATTGGAAAATAAAACTAGAAAGCCTTACTTTGTAGGTCCTGAGCCATCGAGAGGTTGAAGTTGTTGGACGCCTAAAACCAATTGAGGAGAGAGCGAGGCATCTCCAAGCTTCGGCCTACCGCGATATCTGTATATGCCCAGCTAGGGACACTGGTTCCGGCAGGGAGGGGCCGAGGAAACCTAAGAAGATGCTAAGAGCCTGTTTTCAGACTTTCAGACAAAAAGTATGCTTCCCACATTGCATTATATGATGTCGTGCAGTTGAAACTATATTCCGTCCAGCTATTCATTCGATTTTTGTTGGAAAATAGAGAGTATGATTGAACAGCGTGAACACGGACCCAATCCATTCATTGCCCTGGCATGCTGCACAGGCGCTCAACAAGGAATAGTAAACAGTGCTGCAGCGACATGAATTTGCGACAGGTTGACTGGGTCCAAGGTACACAAGGTCTGGACCAAGTTTATCCAGAGTGAAGACTGATAGCGAGAGCCAGTTTGATATGTCGATCAATTAGACACAAAAGACTCACCACCATGATTGCAAACTGCTGCGAGGTCAGCCGCAACATCACATGGAGTTTGATCCAGTGAGTTCGAAGTCTAGTCGGCAGGGTTTATCAAGCACTGGAAGGTCCTACGAAATATACCTTACCCATGACAATGAGGCAACAGTGCATTTCGCGTTCGAGATAGCCTGCGAGAAAACCACCGGAAAGAAGGCGACCGCTAAAATCGCAAGACGGAGCATGGCAATAGGTAAAGGGAAAAAGGGTCGTGAGCTGACCATGAGACTACGTCCCTGAAATTACCTGATTCGTTGAAGAATTTGTTTGTCCATCAATAACTCCTACATTGATGTGGTCTCCATTTATCCAACATTTTAGCAATAAATTGCTTGGGAAGCTAGTTTTGGCCGTAGCTCATGTGTGTGAAGAGTGGCAATCAATTGGAACTGTGAGAAACAGAGAAAACAATATGAATCCAAGTTGGACAAAGAAAACTCATTAGATTTTACTAGTTACTTATACACAAATATCTATTTGTATATATTTATTACTTTCACATATCTCTTTTGAGTCACCAATTCCCACATATCATGAAAAAGGAAAATAAAGAAAAGATACAAGATAAAAGAAAACAAGAAATGGTCCAAGTCCTTTAAGTAGCAGTTTATAACACTACCCTCAAGATTTTTGCCTCGAAGGAATGGATTTCTATTCTATCTTGAGAATGAAATGTTCTTCTTTATTTTTCTTTCTTCAATATTATCACACCCTATGACAAGTCACAACTAAGCAGTTATTTGGATTCCACCTGATTTCCTCTTTATTAGCCCAGATCCTAGAATAGTTTCTCTAGTTTTGTTCTTATCTTATTCTTATTGAAGTTATGGACTGACATCATCCATATATTTCTCATAGTGTTGATCTTTTCACAATACTTTCCATTTCTTTTGAATATAGTGATGTCAGTGTAATTTTCCTTTTATTCTACCCCTATAGCAACTGGGCAACCAGAGTAGAAAATATACCTCTCTATAAAACCTGGTCTTCACATAGCGACTCTCTCAGTTGTCTACCTTCATAGGTAACTCCTGAGGTGAGACTGTCTTACTTATGTTTCACACTTAGATTAACTATGTCACACTCAAGTGATACCTTGTGATAAGTTACCACTACTGATATACAACTGGTCACTTACCTCAGCGTGACTGTCACCAATTCTAACCCTGGCTAGGTAATTTAACTGAATTCCCATTACTGTGACTCATCTTCCACATTATAAGTAGCTAGCCAATGTAATTATCCCTTAGCTTTGTTATTCACTAAGTCTGCTCCCCCTTGTCTTACTTCCTTCACTTTTCCTTTTTTGAAATAAACTCCTGTCTTTTGTTGAATCTGAGTGGGTGAGCACAGAGGAAAACACAACCCTGATGTAATAAAACAGTAGATGAGCTGGGGCATCTGTGGTGGCGGATTATTTTATTTCTTTTCCATTTTCTTTTATTATGTAATAGTTTGCAGTATGCGGGACACTATGACTCAAAAGGAATCCACGGGATAATTCGAGTAGACAAATACAAGTAAATACTGATTTGTGTATAAGTAGCTAAATCAATTAGCGAGGACTCTAACGAGTTCTCTTTGTCAACTCTGATAAAGAGTGTGCACTTGAGTTAACCCTAGCTTGAGTCCACTACACTAGAACTCGTTTCCACTGCTAGAACACCGATTGCCTTGATCCCTGTTCAACTCTATTCTCATTACTCTCTCGGTGGGTGATCGACTCAGATCACTCCCAACCTCCCTATAGCCGGGCCACAGGCTTAAGTGGACTGACCAGGAAGTTTAGACCCTGGAGGTGGACTATGGGCACTATACCTGAGTGCACACATAGACCAGACCTAACAACAGGTGGTGCTTAGTAGATTACTTGTAAAACTATTCACTTTATCAGTGTAGTGACAAGCCTTATCGAGACGACGGACTTATCAGACTCAACGTTATAAGAAAACGAAGAGAACTCAATGGAGTCTCTTGGTGAATTGTGCTACCTACTTATACACATTTTCTATTTGTCTATGTGTATGCTTAAGTAACTACCGATCCTTCCAGAAGATTCCATTACGTGACCTGGTCATGTGATCCCATCTTATCTTATCTTATCTCCCTTTTATATTTTTAGATTCCTTCGTCTAGTCCATCTGAGAATAGCTCTCTTTCTTCCCATTCATCTAACCTTACTATTCTTGGTTCAGACGGGCGATTTATGACAATCAGCCTTGTGCTGCTAGTTCATTGAGACTAGTACATGCAGAGGAACATCATCGCATCCTTAAGAAGACGATTAGAGTAGGGATCTTCCCTGAGAAGTAATAGTGTAACCCTAGTATTAGGGCAGTAATCAGTAAGGCAGTAGGCACCTGGCTGGGTGAAGATTTGCGCCCCAGTAGACATAAGTAGTCAGTAGTCGAAGCCGACGAAGAAAGGGTCAGTCAACTGGCACCACAATACATTTTTCATTACAACACAACAACTCGCCCTTCTAAGTATAACACACTATGTCCTTAGAAGCGTACAACCAACTCATGAGCGACATGCTCAATCAAAGGCATGCCCTCGCCAAATTAAGGGCAGAATTGGAAGGAAGAGAGGGGAAATTGTGTAGGCGATGTG
>Ga0153966_100099_pt1 | contig 59375 bp, 56 predicted proteins | sample TSFL050MetaG_FD_104738 | JGI IMG/M metagenome (GOLD analysis project Ga0153966, IMG submission 104738) | Attine ant fungus gardens microbial communities from Florida, USA - TSFL050 MetaG | ecosystem: Host-associated > Fungi > Mycelium > Unclassified | place: USA: Florida, Paynes | collected... | reverse complement strand
TGATTTGGACGCCTCCTCATTTTGGGGGGGTGTTTGCAGCGTGTTCAGGCTAGGAGACGAGGAGTAAAGGCCCTCCATATCCTGGTTCAATATTTCGATGTCCATCTTATTGTTTTCTATGTTAATTCTTTCAGCATAGTCCATTTCCAAAGGAGGCGAAGAGTCCATGGGTGAGAATGAAGGACTTCGCGGGTTAGTTGTGTTACTTCGAGTGGGTAGTCGCCCTCGCTGTATGTTGACAGCAGTGTCGGGAGGCCTCTCTGGGTTGGGAACATTCATGTATGGGTTTATGGGGGTGTTTGTAAGACTAGGATTCGCTACACTAAACTCGGGTGCTACCATGTTGATGGTGGTGTGAGTTAAAGGAGCGTTGTTGAACAAACTAGGAGATCTATTATGAAAAGGAGAATAATAATAATAATAATTAAATAAAAGAAAAAAAAAAAGAAAAGAACTATGAAATTCCAGAATATGACACTACCATACTTCCTCCTTATCCCTATCTCATGGTACATAGGTATATATAGTAGTAGATTGTCACAGTTGTGCTATGAACCAGTAGTCACATACTGTATGGTTTATCATTCTACCAAAAGGGCAACATTAGCAAGGCTACTTGCTAATGAGGGTCCAGCTATTTATGCAGTTCATTAAACAAGTATTGTCATAAATTGCCTGTCCAAACCAAAAATAGTATAGCTAGAGGGATGGGAAGAACAAGAGCTATTCTCAGATGGACTAGACAAAGGATTCTAAATATAGAAAAGAGATAAGATAAGATAAAAGATGAGATCACATGACTTGATCATATAACAGGTCACATGATGGAACCTTCTGGAAAGTTTGGTAGTTACTTAAAGCATACACATAGACAAATAGAAATTGTGTATAAGTAGGTAGCACAATCCACCAAGAGACTCCATTGAGTTCTCTTCATTTATCTCCAAACATCAAGAGTGATAAGTTAGTCATCCTGACAGGCTTGTCATTACAAGTATTTTGTTATACCTTCATGGCACTATTTAGTAGTTACTTTTTTGTGACATAGATACTCATCTGTATTCTCTATGCTTTACCAATTGTATCATTTCCTTCCTTTCTCTGCTCTAAACTCATCCTCAAGCCTTTACTTGAGTGTTGTAACCTGAGTTACTCCTTAAGGTCATAACATAAACCTAACAAAAAGAAATTGTTTCCCCATCAAACCTTGCTGACTTCTTCAAAATTTGTAATATATTCTCCAGTTTGTCTAAGAAGAAAATCCTAGAAATATACAACTCAGCATTTGGACATAATAAGAATTATTACTAAAGGACCCTTATACAAACACATTGTGTCATGGAACATTGGATTAGCATAGATAAGAGTTTGGCAAAGAGAAAACACTTGAAGAGTAGAGATAAGTATGTTACTTAGAAAAAGAAAAGAAAAGAGTCTGAAGAGTAATAATGTCTTTCAAGTAGAAAGTAACAACAATAGAAGAGAACTTGATTCTAATGTATGTATTGTGTACTGATTCCCTATCATGGTATTGGAAAGGAATTCATGTTAAGACTCTAGACCACAAGGTGAATATATGGTTCAACCTATGTCAACAACATGAAATGAATAGTGATGACTGAAAACTGGGTATAATCAGCTCTTTCTAAGAATGTTTTAAGATTTGACTCTACAGGCAATGCTAAAAGCACTGAGATTAGGGAACAAGAGATGAGTGAGTTTCAGGTGTGGTGATGAAAGCTCTTGGCTGCCTTGCCATGTCTTAATGCATCCATTCATTGCATGTGCTTATCTGATGTAAGCATCTGATTTCCACTGTTGTTCTCCACTGCTATTCGGGGCCAGGTAAGACCCTCGCAGGGACCTTTGAATGGTAAGAAGCACGTGTGACCCAATGATAGTTAGACTCTATTTGCATATTTAGCACAATTCCGATACCCCATCCCGATCCTTCTCGTGTCCGCCGTCATATGGCTGACTCTGGCTTCCCTGCCTCTTATCGCCCTGATCTGCCACCAGAGACCATTTTTGCTGAGCACACCTGGCTACAAGGTGCATTTCTGGGAGCAGTGGCATATGGAATCCAATTCGTCCTCTATGTCGTGACATGCTTTTTCCTCTGGAGGCTACGGAAGCCGTCGACCAAGCGGACGAACATGATTTTTATTGTCTATATCTCAGTGATTTTTATCCTTTCAACACTGTATATCGTCGGCCTGTTCCAGTTCACACAGCTTTCCTTCATCGATGGAAGAAATATCCCCGGTGGACCTCAGGCTTTCGAGTCTCTGATGTTTTCTCTGCCAATTGACATGCTCGCAAATGTGATCATGGTATTGAATAGTTGGTTCTGTGACATTATCAACGTGGGTGTGAAAGGTCCACTAAATGTGTTTTGTTGACACTATGAAATAACAGGTATGGAGGTGTTGGGTTATCTACCAGCGTTGTCGTGTACCATCTTGGCTTGTGAATACGATACCAATGCTACTCTACTTGGGCTCCGTAGGTAAGTCAACCATCATGTGGTTTCTGCAAGTTCAATAACTGAATTCCGGCAGCCTTCGGCATCCTCTTCCTCAAGCAGGTTGGAACGGCCGCCCAGTCCCCTTGGCAATCTACGGGGATCAATTATACTATTCCGTACTATATAATGTCCCTAACACTGAACATTCTGATCACCGTTCTTATCGTCCTACGCCTCTTAGTCTACCGTCACCGTATTGTGCAGGCCTTGGGAAAAGGACAAGGTTCACAATATACATCTCTGGCTGCTATGATTATAGAGTCTGCTGCCATCTATTCAACATTCGCCCTTCTATTCATTGTTCCCTTTGCATTAAACAGTCAGATTGCACAGCTGTTTCTACAAGGACTGTCGTTGGTCCAGGTATGTTACTCATTGCTTCTGTCCCTTAATAACGTCTTCCTGACTAATGCTCCATTATCAAGGGTTTGTCCACCTTCCTCATCATTTTCCGCGTTGCAACCGGTAAAGGTTGGTCGGCCAAGACCTCTGTTGCTAATATCACAACAAGTGCACTTTCAATTCGAAACGGGCCCGGAAGTACCATCCCGACTTACAACAGACCATTTTCAATGGTCGTGACATCGTCGTATGGTGATCAAGATCTCAACAACCATGATGGACCAGTTGCATCGTCATCAGGGACTGAATCAGACTGGTCCAACTCGAAGAAAGTTCGCAACATTGAAGCCTCACAACATGTACTAGAAAACACAGTTTGATTCACCTATTTGCGTCTGTGCAGTATGTATTTATATTTTCGATCTCATTAGGATAGATGCATGTATCCAATATCACAGCGGTCGCTTCACGTGGGCGATAATGACGAAAAAATATATTGACAAGTTCATACTGATGCTCATGAAAGGAAAAAAAGATCAGAAAGCACTACAGATAGAAACCATCGGAAACAAGCAAGGCGAGAAAGCAAGGCGAGCAAACAAGGCAGTCATGAAAGGGGCATTGTGGAGCGAGACTATCACCTGTACAAATAGCACTACGTGGCCTTCGTTCGGTTTGATAAAACGTGACACTAGTCAGCCCGAATATGGGATGCTCAGCCCTGACCTTCGTGCCTGGGCAGAGGGGAGGTCTTGATATTCGCTTGATTGACTTGTTTTCTCCAGTCACTCGACCATTTGAAGAAATTGCATCGATACGTAGAATCGACCTCTTCACGAAGCCGTTCGGTTTTACCTTTGTCCCACCCAGGTCCTACAGGTCTAGGTAGACAAGCAAGTAGGAGAAACTCGACGTAGATAGGTGAACTTACCGAGAACAAAGAAAGAACTTTTTACCTTTATTTGAACCTGGCTTGTTGACCGTATATTCCTTCGCAGGTTCACCGTGAATAGTACAGTTTGGAGGTTGGACAGGAGCCAAAAGCTTACTCCAAACTTGCTTGACATCATCTCCATTCGTTCGCCCTGAGGGTGAACCCTGAGAAGATCTTACAATCTCGTTGTCCAAAATAAATTCGGCAGCGTCATCTTCGTCAGGCAAGATGAAAGGGTGTGACATCACAGGTTTGTCGTTCGAAGCAGATGAGGATGATGGTTGTGATGGGGTAGGTTCATAGAAAAATGACGAAATCTTTGTTTGGTCAACGTCACTTTTTCCTTTCTTTTTTTCTGGTGATTTAAGTTTTTTTGGGACAGGCTGGGCTGTACTCTTTTCAGTTGGGATTTTTCGTTTCAGTGTTCGGGGGGTGACAGCGATTGATGACAACATTGGTATAGGAGACAATTTGGGTGACTTGGTGGATAGGGTTGGCGGTTGTTGGACGGATGATTTGAATTTCGGGGAAGGCGATGACAAGTTCGAGGATCCCTGTGTATCGGTGAGACCGAGAGTAATATTCAAAGGCTCAGGTGTTGATGATGATATAGTGGGTATTCTCTTGGTAAAGAAGCTGCGCAATGAAGTCTGTTTCCCTAAGTATTCTTCCCAAAACTTTGCAGCCAATCTGGGTGGCTCCTTTTTGCCGTTGGGTTCTACCTTTACACCGAGAAGCTCCTGAAGTTTGATCGTCTGCCCACCATTAGAGATAATTTCATCATGAAAATCAACGAATACTGGGCAGTGATCACTACCTTTGATATCTTGCTGAACATCGGCAGCTTTGATCCAGGGAATAAGACCAGGAGTAATAAGTATGTAATCTATGCGAGTTCCATAGTTAGTTTCACGAGCAGAAATTTTAGTATTCCAACCTTCATGAAGTGATCAGATGTTTTTGGCAGATTTCATGAATGCAAGAAGACTCACAGGTATACATCCCCTTCCTACCCGGCCAAAAGCGCCGTACGATATCAATCAAAGGGCCTCCAGTACCATCTTCATTTTGTAACCAATCACGCAGCCACTTTCGATATTCCTTTTCCCAGAATCCGTCCTCACCCTTCAGCCCTGCCGCTTTCCCTCTGGCTACCATAATGTCGCCCTCACAGTGGTCTATGACAGCAGCACAGGCGTTGATATCTCCCAGGATTATGATTTCTCTTCCTTCCTTTAGTAAGCCTTGGATGCGTGCTGACAAAAGGCGGTGATAATCCATTTTGTATTTGTCTCGTTCATCAGTCCCGACACCATCATTAGGACAGTATACATTGATGAGGACGAAGAGTCCGAAATCGACCGTCAGAGCACGTCCCTCGCTATCCAAGTGTTTGAAGTCCAACTTATCATCATCGATGAACTGAGGAGGATAGTTCTCATATCGAGAAACGTGCTCCGCAGACGAAAATGGGGGTTTCGGCTGGATGAGTCCAGTTAAGCCCTCCTCTGCCTTTACAGGCGTGACGGTCGTGATTCGCGTGTATACCGCGACACCAGAGTATCCCGCTTTTTTTGCGGGAAACGAGAAGAAGGAATGAAAGGACGGCGGTAGTGCCACAGATTTAGGCAAAGTCGGACGGGAAGACTTCATCTCTGATACAGAAGAGTTAATATCAACTCGGGCCATACACGACAAGCAGTACCTTGAAAACAGATAATGTCTGCTTCAAGCCTGTCCAGTATTGCATCGTGGTTTACCAACGTGTTCCATCTTTGGAACAAATTAGGAGTGTCTGTTTTTAATATGAGATGCATCTCACGGGTGATATTGGGGAACGGTACGAATTCCATTCTGGGGCAGCAATGTCAGGTCACTTCAAAGTCGAAATCATCAACATACTATGTTCCATGTCAGTATACGCATCTTGTCACGACATGGCCATAAGGTAAACCACGAATCAATGCTAGGACAATTTCTTCTTTGCCATGACCAACTAGTCCAAACAAATTATTCAACTGGTTCATCTAATTTCTGCTCCATATGTTCTATTACTGATGGACGTCACATTCTCATTTGAGTCAGTTCTGTCCGGTCTCAAACGTCGCTCGATCACTCCGTCATGTGGCTACTCGTCATTTTATCTTTTCTCATCACGTCTCTAGCGCGGTTTTTGTGTCAGCCTCAGAAGATAAGAAACTATCCGTTACACTCGCTCGTTGATATATCCTGCTATGTCTCAGCTTCAACCTAGTCCAGGGGCTACGCCCGTGTCTACTCCGACTGGTACAACTTCAGCTTCTGTGAGCACCTCGCTTCCGATATCTTCGTTTACGGAGCCTCCTTCTACCGCAAATACCACCTCGATTGGTGTGACCCCTTCGATCTCAAGCCCTGTGCTAGATTCTGGGTCTCTGAACCAGACAAGCATCTCATTTCCATTCAACTCTCCTGCAGGCGGAATTGTCATGACTAAACCTCTTCAGTCCACTGTCTCATTCTATAAGATTGCGTCAAACGAGATAGTAACTTTTGGTTGGAGCTTTACAAACATCCTTCAAAGTCCAGAAAAACTCACTGTTTCCGCAATTTGTGATAATGGCAACACGTATCCTGTCGGGCCGAAGGACGGCATTATTTCTGGAACGGCGACAGAAGTAGCCTGGGACTTGTACTCTTGGCAGGTGAATAACCTGGGGATGCCTTTAGCTCAGGGAACGTACACGTTAACCATGTGGGATGACAGAGGCAAGAGTGCAGTCCCTATGCCAGGTTTAATGCGGCCATATAATAATCTTCGCTTTGAACTATATACACCACAGCCCTATATAGCTCTGGAAGATGGTGAGTTGCTTAATCTTCGATAATTTTTCATTAGTCTTAATTTAATCTCTCAGGTTGGACTTGCTCGGACTGTCATAATGGCAGCATGTTATCCACTTCTACTCACCCTGCATTTGTTGGCTTCATCGTTTCAGCCTTGGTCATCTTTCTCTCTGGATTCCACCTGCTTCGCACTGCTACGAGTGAATTATCGTGAGGCCAATTATGTCCATGAGTCTCTCATGTTTTTATTATCTGTATCCTACACTCGGAGTAATACAAGTTAGCTGTTAATTGGAGATTTTTATCGGTCCGAAGTTTGCTTGCTCATCGGAGAAAGCGCAAGGACCCATATTATGAAAAACATGTACACTTCCTCAGCGGCATGTAGTAAGCGGAGTACTCGTTCGTGGAAACCGGTAGGATGTAGCTAAAAGACCTTAGAGCTGCATCACGTCTCAGTGATGCACCCAAAGATAATTGATCGTGGGAATTATCAAGGTAAGAGCCGTATTCTCGTGACACCCGAATTTTGGTGTCTCCGTCCGTGGTCGGCTCCTCCCTTTCCGGTCAGGTCGAATTAAGTCTAGATTATCCCTACGAGCTATCGTGCATTGAATCTCTGTTTCTTACACCCCCTTTCTGATGTCCTTTACTCCAGGAACTGTATCCTTTTCGAAGGGCGAGCAATGTCATTATTCGTACCACTCTCAAGACGCACATTTGCTCGTGCAGCTGTTACCGCTGCTTCCATCAATGTCGCATCGAGCTCAGTGTCCTCACTAGGTGCAGATGTCACAGTTTATCCAGAGTCTAAACGGTATTTCAGTCGAAGACGTGCCAAGGAAAAAATGGCGAGTACGTTTTCCCTGTTTAGGTCTTTATTTGTCTCCTCTGGATTTATGATATTTTATAGAGAAAGGCGTAGTTCAACGAGATGCGATGGGTAACCCAATTTTGCCGAAAAAGGAACGCACACCACCCGTCAGTTTAGTCTCGTTATTCTGCTGTGGTTATACGAAGTACTGAGGTGCTTCTGATGAACAGTTATTCACTCCGCTTCCGTCTGGCGAATTGACTAATCCAATTTTTGAAGCTGTCAACTCTAAGGAACCTGAGTTTCCAGCCTTTTCAGCTGTGAGTTATCTACCTTCTCTTCTGAGATAGGTGACTGACCTATTGGCCCGGTAATATCCCTATCAAATAGGAAACAGTGAATCAGGATCACCTAGGCAAAGCTTTGCAGTTTTCTACGGCTGTCGACCTACAGACAGCTCGTAAAGAATTAGGGCTGCCAAAATCTATTTGGAAAGATGTATGTGATATGTTGCCTCATAGTCTTTTCGTCTCCAACCTCAAGGTCAACATTTTCTAGTTCAAACTCCTTTCCCAACCAGCTTCAATCATTCGTGGTGTCACGCTCGACTTGGTCAACTATCTTGGTCAAGTCCAGAAAGAACGCTTGTCTAGCGAGGAAGCACGGCTCGTACTCAGCGGGAGGATCGGTTCGGGCAAGAGTTACGTTTTATATCAAGCTGTGGAATGGTGTTTGACGAATGGGTGGATTGTATTGTACATTCCAAGGGGTGCGTATATATTCTCCAAAGATTCAGTAATATTTACTTTCTTTCTTAGCTGTAAATCTCGTAAACTCGACTACTCCTTACGCATACGACCTTCGCACACAAACATACCTACAACCTAATGCCGCACTCCACATTCTTCAGCGGGTGCGTTCGGCTAATGCTCAAATATTCAAACACCTCAAACTCCGGAAAACGTTGGACATTGGGGGAGGATATGCACCTACGCAGTCTGGAACGAGTTTGTATGAGTTTTGTGATGTATTGAAAGAAGAAGCTGCAAAAGCCCCGGAGGTACTAGACTTGCTGGTAAAGGAATTAGGAGACCAGACCGAGTAAGTATATTCCCCTTCTGATCGCAGTCGAGGAGAGATTTTGATGGGTTTTACGTCCTGAGTCATCCTGTGTTGCTGGCTGTCGACGACTTTCAAGCTCTATTCAATCAATCACTCTACCGTGATCCCCACTACAAGCCCATCTTGTCATATCACCTCTCTGTACCCCGCCTTCTCCTCTCCCTTTTCTCCCCAACTCTTCGCCCCTTGAATTATGGCGCAGTTCTGGGTGCAGTAACATCATCTGATCCTGCATTTCCTATAAGTCTAGAGCTCAAGGACATGCTTGATATCACAGATCAGGCAAATCAACCAGTAGTGGAGGAAGAGTACGTGAAGAGGAGTGCGGCGTTGAAGGAGTATCTGAAGGATGTGACGAGTATCGAGGTACCAAACCAACTAAGTGTGACAGAAGCTGCGGGATTGTTCGAGATCTGGATGAAGCAGCGCACACTGGCTTCTAGTTTGCATGATGAGATATTCATGTCCAAGTATGTTGAATCGGTTGGGAACCCGCGTGATTTTGTTTGGAAAGGCCTTTTGCGCACTTTACAGGCATAGTGACTAATAGTATAGGAGCTCATACTCGTGTGATTGGCATTTGGCAGGTGAGATCCAAAGGAATATCAAATCATAGGACACGGACTTGAGGTCATAGGATTCTGACTGACACGAGGCGATTGGCTGAAATTTGCTGTACAGTCATACTCAAGATATGCCTGTCTGCTGTATTTTACCATGTCCGATCAGAACCCATCCAGCGGACTTCAGCTTATTTTGTCCTGTCATCTGTCAGCTGTGATGAAGCTCCATAGTTAGGTCAAATTATGAGTAGTGTTTAGAATTGAGAAGATGATCCTCGGATAATCGACAGTGGTAAAATCTTGTTATAGAGACGATGTGACCGTGATATGACCATGGACTACACAACTACAGCACATTATTTTATGTCTGTGCAAGGAACCTCGACAGTGTACACATGTTGAGTACTAATGGCCGGAAGGCAATACTAGAGCGATCAGAAATGATGACAATGTGGTCATATGAATACACAATTGAGAATCAGGCAAGTGATTAGAAAGTCGAGCCTTCAGGAGGTTGGGGGAGCTTGCGATTATGAAACGATGCCATCTCTCTAGAAAGGAAAGACAGAATCAAAATCAGAGATAATCGGAACCAACGATCAAGTGCCGTCTAGCAGCACGAGATGATGACAGTAGCACAAATCTCGGGTTCTGGGTTGACACGATGATAACAAATAACAGTGACATACCGTCTGATACCAACCAACACATTCTCCATGCATGATGTGTATTGCCAATCCGCCAATACGGGCAGCTTGGATGGATCAACCATGCCGTTTGCTTGGTTCACGAAAGGTAGGTTAACGCGAGAGGTAAACTGGATGATGGGTGGTTCATCAGGATATTTCTTGCCGCATTGGATTCGGAGACTGTATATTCTGTTTTCGTAAACAGTCTGGATAGTAGAACAGTATTATGATGACGATTGCAAAAATCGGAGGTGACGAATTTAATATGATGACATAGAACATGAGATCCTGGGTCATCTGGGAAGTAGAAACCTACATGACCAGGACCGATTATGGTACCACTCCAGTGAGTCATATATGCATCGTCGCCATCTTCAAGACCGTATGAGCATGACCCATCACCGATGCCCTTTTCGCCTTTTTCAAGCTCTTCAAGAAGCTTGAAGTTACGAGGGACTTGGCAATAAAGATTAAACGAATGAAAATAGATCCATCTGTCGGAGTACCTTTGGCCATGAGGTGTAGTGTTAGCGAGACGATCTTAGAACGAGGGATAGTAGTGATAAGTGTGGGAGTGATAAATGGATGATGAGTTATGTCATCTCTTGATTATGTTCCCATATCACATCCCACCATATGTATCAGAAAACCACATTGTAAGATTTTTATCTTATTCAATTCTTTCATAAATTGAAAGTACAGTGCTTGATTGCATGGAGGGTCAGTGTGAGGAAGGAAGGCAAGTGCTGTTGGATTGCCTTTCAAGGTTGCAATAAATCTCTTGACTAAAATTAATCCATTAGTTAGCAGGCTGAACCAATTACATCTGGTTAGGATGTCATATCTTGTTTCAACTTGACTACATGGGCAGTCAATTCTCTTGCAAGGGAAAAATCTTTGTTGATACTCTCTCTCAGTGGAGTATAATATAGAATAGCTCTTGATGCTTTTGCCTATACCATGACTGATTTGTTAGCATGTTGTAACTAAGGATAAAATAAATGTGCTTTGCTCTTGAATAAGATACAATAGTGTACCTTTAGAATAACAAATTCACTAAAGATAAAGTTATAGTCTGCGAAATAAAGCTAACCCTAGAGATATTAGTAAGGTTTACCCTCTGCTCTTGCTTCAGAGCAAAAACAGACTTACAACAAGCTATTTTCCAATATCAATATTTTTTCATGGACAACTTTTGGAATAGATAAGTAAGAGTAAAGGCAGTCACTGACCTACCCTAAGGTTACCCTTGTTGGGCCCTACTAATATTAGCCTGAGACATAATTCTAAGTAGCCTGAGACATAATTCTAAGTAGCCTGAGACATAATTCTAAGGAATCTAAGCTAACCTACTAGGTTAGCTACTTGGTCAGCTACATCCATCACCCTTGCTATCCAGTTCATGTTAAGGTGAATTCTCATCTGTCTGTCTGTGACAACTGCTAACTGCAGTGGTTTTGCATCCTGTATTTAGAAGCTGACCACGATTAGGAACATGACACTAGGAACTGATATTTATCAATGGTTTCTGGCTACTAGGACATTATTTTACATATCATTGCATTCTAGTATATAAATATACAACACAAGTATCAGTGTGATCACCCATTTAACACCTCCTTCCGACCACGGTCCTCCACCCCCAACAAAAGATATCTGGCTGCATGAGAATGGATAAATAACATATTTATGAGGAGAGAAGCATCCATAACAACACAATGAGATTGAATCTAGAATGAATCGTATGTCATTAGACAGAGAAAAAAGACAAAAAATGAAAGGGAGCGATGAGCATGCATGTGACTAGAAAGAAGCAAAAACTGATGAGTAGAAGAGTCCCTTGGCCACACAGCAAAACAAACAGCCACGAGGACACAGGGTAGGCGTCAGTTATGACTTGTCAACCTCCATTTGCAATGCCATATCCAGCCTCTTCGGTGAGATCGCCTGCTCTTCCTGAGCGTCCTCGGTCAATACCTCATCCACTGCCGACAACCCGACAGCATCGATCTTGGGTGTATTCAAGCGCGACGCGATATGCATGTCTGCCAATGGAATCGCACCTGGGCTTGACACGTTTGTGACTGTGCCACAGTACATATCTCCTATCGAGACAGACGATATCGGCAGAGAAGTGAATGAAGTACCAGTCGGTGTGGAGGGAGTACCTGTAGTATATGACGAAGTCGACATGAAACTCGTCCCGTGACTTAGCGTGGTTGCTGTCGTGAATGGAGAAACAGGCACAGAACCAGAGGAAAGATCTTCCCCCCTTCCCACAGAAATTGAAGAGGCAATACTTGCGCCGCTCCGATGAGTCTGGGACGGGACCTGGTAATCGTTCATGCTCGTAGATACTGCATGATAATGGAAACCGTCCCCAGGTAATCGGAAATCCTCGTTCAGGGTTTCATCATTCAAAATTTCATCGCTACCGCTTGAATCCTCCTGCCCACCACGCTGAACACCAACCATCCGCAGACGATTCACCCACCTATGGACAATTAAATTCACAAGTTCAACTGATAAAGCAAGATACTAACGCATCAACCCGATCCAAACTATCCTTCAGCACTCCAGTTACATTCCGCATCATATCTAAACTCTCAGTGGCCAATGTGAGAATTCGCCGAGCTGCACCCGCTGCATTGGATTGTGTTAATTGTTGACCTGCAATTGTACTATTTTGACCAGAATGTAGAGAGCGTGCATGTGAATCTGATGAGGATGGTGAAGGGGCTCGGGAGCCGGTACCTCGTTCGCGCTGAACAGCACGCCTGTCTCTTCCCTGACCTCTTCTGAGCGAACCCATGTTACTCCCTGCCGCTGCAATGGTCTCACGTTCCCACTCACCAGCGCTACCGGAAGTGGAAGTGGAACCAGCACCGGTAGCTACCGTTCGACTGGCCCAGCGTTGTGGCAATTTCAATATGAAGCTTCTAACCCTACTCCTTGCAGGCTCTGGTAACGCCCCACCAGCACACTTACTCACAACGTCCACCATTTGTCTGATGGTAGTTACAATATCTTTTCGAGCTTCTGTAAGCTTTCGTAGGTGCTCCTCAGAGATAGGCGGCCGACGACCAATAACCGAGTTTGTCCGAGGCAATGGTTGGATACTTTCAATCAAGTCTCGAAGAATGAGAATCTGTGCATCGATATGTGCGGTTGCGCACTATAAACGAACCAAGTCAGTAGTAGGTATGAAGATAAAGGACTAGGATCACAAACCAGGAGCCAGTTAAGGCAGTACTTCAACCGTCGTATGTTCTCGTCACTCAGGGCAACGCCCAAGCCACCTGCCTCTAATAGCACGGCCTGCCATATACTTCGCTGAACGACCTGCCGTTCAGTGTCCTGACTATCTTGTTCAGGACCCTGTGTGTCGCCATTCGAGTGTCTATGGCGAAGATGCGATACCTGGTGACCATGAGAGTGATTGGGAAAGCTTGTTCTTCGATCTTCCGTCATTATGGGAGAACCAACTCTAGAGTTATCAATAGGAGAAACTGTTCCAGAGTCGACAGTTCGTGCAGATGGACATCTAGCTAGAACAAAGTCAACATCATTTTCTTCAAGCGTAAATTCCAAAAAGGTACATTGAGTCCATTTGGGTACACTCCTCTCACTGTCGATGTATTCCCACCGATCAAAGGCACCTTCCTGGTGTTCCACTCGTACAATGCCGTCTGGAGACCCGTCCAGTATTTTCGCTCGTAACTTCGATCGCCCCTGATTAAACGATATTGATGATGGGCCAGCGTCAATCACATGAGACATGCGCTTGTTTGTGGCGCGGGGAGAAACGGGGGACTCGGGTAATTCTGGTCCATCTGAGGGCCGTCGATACTTGTCAAGCTAGAGGATAGAATATAAAAATGAGGAGTGAGCAGATACAATGCACATTGAAAGGGTTTAATTTCACGTGCCTGTAGCAGTGATCGGAAGATAAGATAAGCCGAATCATTATTGGAAAAAAACAAGCATTCCGAATTTATAAGACGGTAACTCACTCTATCAAGCTGGCGACACGCAAATTCGTCGATCTGGTTCACAGGAAGTCGGTCTATGACAGGCTTTGATATTGTTTTCATGCCAGATTCTACCATTTGCGCCCCATACTTTTCCATGTAACTGTCAGCGAGTTGTACAACATGACGGAGAAGACGCACCTTAACTACCCTTGAAGAAGCCTTCCCTTGCTCATAGGCTCGAAGTGCTGTGCCGACGAGTGGAAATAAGGACATCCGTGAAACAAAATCACGGGTAGGTTTCTGTTGCGATTCGTCTTGTCCTCCGTCTCTGCTGCGATTTCGAGTTGCTCGAACTGCAGAAAATGTCAAATGTCAGAAGCGCCAATTGCTGATCCGCACCGGACTTACTCTCACCAGAGTTCGGGACCGATACCCTTGATCGCATGTCGTCAAGTGCACGAACCGCGATGTGTATTCGGGTGCTCTCATCATCATTGGCAGAGGTGGGGGAAAGACTATCAGGGGTTGACATGGTGGCGGATGTTGGGAGGAGATTTCGAAGACATGTGAAGGTAAAGAATAAATGGATTGCATGTGAAATTGCACAGTCAACTATGACAAACAAATCAACTATTATTTGGCAGATGGATCCGCACGTGCTGGCCCAAGTTGTCACGTCTGCTGAACGACTTATCACATCCCTCGTATGGGCAGGGGTGCGCTTCCTTACTATTGAGTACGACAATAGCGAGAGAAAAAGAAAAACGTACGTTTGTCGTGTGTGTGAATACTCCGAACATGTCGCTTCAAATGCTCTCCACGCACGAAACACTTGCCACAACCCGGAACCTCGCAGACAAACATTCTCTTCCACTGCTCTCCTTCTCTGACCCTTTTCGACGAGCCACTAGTATTCTTGTCGCTCTGTACTGTTACCTCCTTCGCAACATAAGGTACCTTCCGACCACGACTCTTTTTGATGAGATGCGGGACAGGAACCGGAAGTGGTATATGGCCATTTCTTCTTCTCCTTCCTGCACGAATTTCTGCATCATCCTCTAGAAAGACATCTTGTCCTTGATTTTCATCTGCTGGGAAAGGAACGTAGGTCCCCCACGGAGTTATGGCAGGTTTACCGCTCATCATCGTGATTTTGGCAAGAGCTAATGCAGCACTACCCTTGGCCTTTCCTTTGTTTTTCTTGCGCTGTCTCTGCTCTTCTTCATCACCCTCACCATAGGTCGATGACATACTCGTAGTCACTGTAGTCATCGTCTGAGCACTGCCACTTCGTCGACTGCTGTTTGTCATGTGTGACGAGGATCCGTAATCGTCGAACGCGGGCGAAGACGACCGAGATGGACAATAAATATCTGTGTCCGAGTCCGAGTCCGATTCAGATTCCTCCTCACTTCCATCCCAATCTGTCTTGGTCTCCTTCTCCTTGTCCTTGCTCGATCCGATCCTTCTTCTCTTTCTATCCTTTTCCTCGGACAATTCATCACCTAGAGCACTAGAAATTCTATCTTCGCTGATCGTTCGCAACCCCAGCATCTCCCTCCTCAAACTAGCAACTTTCTCTCTCTCTTCTGATTCATCATCCTCCGACTGAGGTTGTCCCAGCCTTTTCCTCTTCTTGTTCTTGTTTTGCCCCACAAACATCTGTGTTTCCTTCTTGTGTTTTTTTCGAAATGACGACACCAAATCGCTTTTCTCGTCCCCCTGCCATCCTTTTAACAACGTCGGCCTGCTCCTTGTAGGTATTGGCAAAGGGATAGGTATATTTGTATACTGAACTGGCGCCGGCTGTATTTGTCCTCTCTTCGATCCATGACTCGTTATTCCATTAGCAGAAGACATCCCAGAACCAGAAAAGCCTGCCCTCCTGAGCACAATCGTTGGCTCAATCCCAATTTCTGTATCTCTTACTCTACCTCCTTGCTTCTTCAGTCCGCTGAAAGACGACTCTACGCCATCATGTCCCAAACCATTCAAATCAGACAGAAAGCCCTCGCTATCTCCAGCCATGTTACCAGTTTCCGCATCAACATTGGTCACGATTCTTCCCTGGCTATCATAATGCAACATCATTGGTGAGAGCGATGGCGAGATGCTGAGTTCAATTAAACTAGGTAGATACGACGGCATTGATGATATTGAACCGTTGACTCCGTAGTAATGACCATCAGTAGCAGTGTCTTGATAGCTCTGATCGTGGCCCATGCCGAAAGTTGTCGCGACACATCCATCTCCGCCTACAGAGTTGTACATTTCTCTGAGTGAATTGGAGATAGTTGACGAATGGTATTGATTGTCCCTGCTATCACAATCATCGGAGCCAAGAATGATAACGTTGCTTTGATTTAACCACGACATATCCATAACGTCGGTCGTTGGCCCTACAGTAGCATAAGCCGATGGATAATCTTCATTTAGAGCTGATACTGATAGTGCTTGAAGATCTGACAATGAGCCAAACGGCTTCGTCAACGACAACGATTCAGGTAAGTACTCAAGCTCGAGTAGATGATCCCTAGAAGACGAGATGCCGTCAAAATTCGAAAGACTAGTATCCAAATATGCGGGTGTGATAGTCTGTAAACTTTGTAAAGAAGGTAGAGATATTAAGCCGGAGGTAGAAGTTGACACCGGTAGTTGAGGCTGACCAGTGTCTTGTGCGTTTGTAGAAGCCGAAACAAGCGACCCAAGGTCTGATAAATAGAAAAGTCCAGTGAGACTGGTGTCCTTCAATTCTATAGCACTACCTTTACTTGACTCCTCTCTTATGTCCTGATCACCGCCATCAAGGCCATTGGTCAAACCATCTACAGCACTTCCAGTCCTAGTACTCCCGTCAACCAATATCGATGAGGACGAAGTATCATTTCCATGACCAATAACAAGATTGTGCAATTGTGACAGTTGATGAATCTGATCTAGGGAAAGTGATGAAGCAAGAGCTGCCGTATCGAGGATGATATCCCTAGCTGAAGGTCGTTCTGCTGCACCCAGATTGGCTCTACCGACTCCAACTCCGAGAACTCCAATATTCATGATGAATGGATAATGTTTGACACCAACTCTCGATACTGCACGATCTCCCAAAACAGCTACCGATGGAGACTAATGATGATGGCCAAGACTGCTTGAGAGAAACAAGAAAGAAGACAGATTGTAAGAGCGCAAGATAGGGATGCAAATTTGAGGGAAAGCGAGTGGAAATACAGGCGTCAAAGCGAGAAGAGTCAAGCGATAGGACCAGAAAAATGTTGAGACTGAATTGTCCAGGAGCTTGAATAGATCGCGAATCGTCCTGTCCTTTGTCAGCCTCAGACTTAACAATCGTTCCATTAGTGAGGTAGACCTGTTTCTGGTCTCATTGAGGATTTCAATCCGTCCTTAGTTCGGAACATTTGCCAAGTGATGCGGAGTATGTATGATGGCGATGGCGACCAAGTCCACACGGCCACCGATCATTCGGTCACTTGAGCCCAGTGCATCACAATGTTCAACAATTAAGCTTTCAAGGAACGAGATGGTCAAGCAGAGTGCAGTACTTCTAAAGAGTGCTCTGAGTGGGGAAAGGGGAAAGGAGGTGATTGGATCAGGCAAAAACTTCTTACACCTCATCAGAAAGGTTTGGTTCCCACACCACTAATGCTACACTGTTTTTTCGAACCTGCAGAGCGGTGGCTCCTGACAATTCAAGTCGAACTGCGAGTTATTTCTCTTTCAAACAAATTTTCGAATAGAGGACAAATATTTTTTCCCGTATTCTCATGTTCCTCCACGATGCTGTACTCATGAACAAAAAGGTGTGAGACATGGAATCCCGAAATACTATATAGCCTTCTGGTTATCTCAGGAATTGGACCAGGAGCTGAGACTTACTGTCCAATGAGCAGGATTGATCCCTCTCGTTGGTATGCACGCAGAACATCGCGGATCCTCTCCTTGAGGATCACACGCACGGGTCGTTTCTTCTGAGGCAGGATTTGTATATTGCCAGTACTCGATACCTATTCCAATTGTCAGTCTGAGACATACCCGGAAACTTCAAACAGAACAGCGGAACGAACGGACCATGATGATGATATCCCAATTGAGTCGGAATTATCGTTGGGACACTATCATGATTTGATTCATGATTACTGCACAGTTTGGCTTGCTTAAAGAACGTACCCATCATCACCGTGCACCACTAATATTCAATAATAAATCATAGTCAAAGAGACGTTGAGATTATGTCTCACCACGATGTGCGTTCTCCCTGAACATACCATTTACGAAAGTAGCAAACTTTTCATTCTAATCCCTCTTGTTAGAATACACATCCGAGGCAGGTGAGATGGAAGAGAGATAAAGAGACTGCAAACATACGCCAGCTCTGGGTGCTCCATATGAATACGTTCTGACAGTCCTAAAGAAAAAGTTACGGAGACACTTCTTATTCGCGACGAGTAAATGACTGACTTACGTGTTTGGATACTGTTGTTTGAGTACGATAGCACAGAATAGGGCGAGTGCTCCTCCAAGAGAATGTCCAGATGTTACAATCACATAGTTTGGGTGTGATTTCATTTGTTGAGAAATTATCGTCCTGACTATTATCTGGATCGAGTTCCATCTATTCTTTCGTTTTCAACGGTGCCTTGTGAGGATCTATGAAAGAGCTCACGATAATAGAAATCCTGAATGGACGCGAACCCCAGCTATTGAAATGTCATCAGTTGTATGGGTTTTGTCCAATTGAAGTGCTCCTGGAATACCTACACGGTACCTTCGCACCAGATGCAATGAAGGGGACCAGAATGAGCGACGCGTCCGAAATCCAGGTCAAGATGGAAACACTAATACAAGATATAATTATTTGTGGGGACTCACTACGCCAATGCTTACCTTCCTCGAAATGCGATGATGACTTCGTGTCGATCATCATCTCGGGCAACATATCCTTGGATGTCTCCTGGAATATTGGAAAACTGATCTCAAGAGATTTTGAACTGAGCTTATTCGCATGTCTGAATGGAGTCACGCACTGGAATTATGAGCTTCTTGCCGTTTGGTCGAGGACAGACAGGGCTATATGCCGACGATGCATACTTGAAGTAATGGATCAAATCATGATATAGCTCTGACGTTAAGCTACTGAGAACCTGATTTATGGTAGCATAGGGAAATCATAGTCCTACCAGCATTTATCAAGCCCGCCGGATTGAGTGCACTCATGAGGAAGGAAGACGTTTGTACAATAACACCTCAAAGGTGTTCTAAGTTAGAACTCATCTGCGGAGATAACCGAATTGAATTGATACAATGTGCTTGCACAATACCGTCACCGTATCCTACCAATATAATTTTTCGTCCAGTAGATAGACATACAGACTCCGTTATCCAAATACATCGTCTGGAGAGCCAATTTCATCGATTTCGAGTATTGCAGTCCTTGGACGGTCTCTCCTTCGGTCAGTAAGTGACACCGACTCTTGACACTGAGTCCACAGCATTTCAAACCTGATCAGAGTGCAACAGAATCACCCCTTCCTATTACTGTACCATCTGGAACGAGAAATGTTAATTGCTTACTGTCGGTTTGGCGTACCAAAATATGAGCAGTAGCCGGGACAGGGTATTTAAGTCTGAACAATCACTCTCATCCCAAGATACTATCCCAGAGGAAGAAACGCATAGGTTGTCTGCTTTGTCAATTTGTCAACTATAAAGTGGAATGTATTTCGTCCTCGATCCGTGTCAAAATCCTGTCCCTAAGGAAATGCATGATTTTGAAGACATATGGAAGGATTCAGCAATATATCTGATTGTGTACAGCGCTGAAGCGAACCGAGGCAGGTCCAATAATATTGTAATCATGGAAGAACAATGAGGGATGCCGGCCGAATGTCTCAAGGGTCCGTCACAAATTAGCTTCCAGACATGGACGCAATTTATATTGATATGAACAAACCATACTACGGGTATTGATTCTGTCGCTGGTAGCCTTGATATGAACAGATGCTCTACGTTGCCTGCAAAGGAGAAACAAGATATCTGAGACAATAACAGAGAGAGATTAGAACTGCATCATCGATGACTGATACTACTGACCCACAGCAACTAGCAGGAGACATTAAGTTTGCTTATGTTCAAGTGAAGTGCCATGAGAGAAAAGATCACAACGATGTGAAAGAAGACTTCGTTCGATCAAAGACCAGTGGACTTTCAAAAGGTTATTGAATAAGTTTTGGTGGATTATGATAACAGCTCACCGGTGAATCCGGTGGTCCTATGATACTGATAGAAGAACATACAAGAGAGAGGACATATGATAGCCCTTGCTAGTCGGGAACAGCTTCAATTACAGCAGCTGTTACAATTATTGGTCTGGTTGTCGGTCTCTGAGCGTGGTACACCAAGAATTTCGAGAGCGAAAAACAACACTTTGCTAGTCGTAATTCCTGACGGCCCAGTGTGATTCTTCATCCCGTGAGATTTCACGTGAGACAGCCACGCGAGCGTCAAGTAATTTGGTCATCAGCCATCACCATCTTCCCATAGCAATGTTTGGCGGCGGCGCAAGTAATCTTTATGATGATGTTGTCGGTGAGTCAAGTTATATCTGAGTCCCAGAATATCATCCTTATTCAAATATACAGCGAAAGCGACCGATGAGAATTTAACTACTGAAAACTGGGAGTTGATTATGAACCTATGTGATAAAGTCACTGATGAAGGCGACGAAGGGCAAGTAGACTGGAAATAAACTTCTTAGAAGTCGTCATAATGAGATTTAGGGCACATAATGTCATAACAGCTCTGCTGAAGCGACTCGCACATCGATCTGCAAATGTCCAGCTGTACGCACTCTCGACAACCGATGCGCTGTCTAAGAACTGTGGGGTGACAGTCAACAAGGAGATTGCAAGTCGAGCGTTCACACAAAGCTTGGAAAAACTTGTGACGGACCGTGTAAGTATTTGATTTGTTGAACTTCATGCAAGTGTGGTGTTAGTGACCTTTACGATAGACTACGCATGATAAAGTCCGTAAACGTGTTCTCACTCTTGTTGCGCAATGGACGGGTGAATTTCAAGATGATCCAGCGCTCGGTGTCATGGAAGACTGTTACAACAATCTTCAATCAAAAGGTGCGCAGCTCGCAAACGATTTCTGTATTGAATATCGACATGCCAAAGGGCATAGATTTGAAACGCCGCAAGAGCCCCTTCCACCAACTGTGGATGATGAAATTCGACGAAAGGAAGAGGAGGAGCTCCAACGTGTACTGGAAATGTCGATGCACGATCGGGGCGGCAGAGCTAAGTGGGCCCAATATAGTCTGGCATCAGGTGGACCGTTGGGAGCTGGTTCCAACTCTGCTGCTGCAGGCTCGTCTCTGAGACCTGATGCTAGCAGCAGTACGAACGAGGGAACAGGAGGAGTGAGCAGTATGTACACTGCACCAAAGTACCAAGGTGGCTATGTGCCTGCCCGTTCACCTTCACCATCACACCAACAACAGCAGACTCAACATCTTTCCTCTGCACTACCGCAGGCTCACCCCCAGTTCAGCCAACAACATTCGTCTCAAACTCTTGCACAGGATCATTCTAGTAATGATCCCCGTCCAGATACGTCCAACGTGTCAGCGAATGGTGTTCCCTCTGCACTTACTTCTGCCACGACATCGCAAGCAGAGGCTAGCACAATCATAACAAGGGTCAGGGCTCTGCATAGATTCCAACCAACAGAGCCAGGAGAACTTGCTTTCGAGAAGAATGATATCATTAAAGTTGTAGACAGAGGTTACAAAGATTGGTGGCGTGGTCAACTGAAAGGGCGAACAGGGATCTTTCCCGTCAATTATGTCGTAAGTTTTCTGTGTCAGTCTTTCATGAGTGAATAACATCATTAGGAACCAATGCCCGAGCCAACCGCATCTGAACTTGCCCATGAAGCTGAGCAAGAAGCAGCAGTATTTGCGCAGGCTGTACATGTTGAGAAGCTGTTGTCCCTCCTCAGAGCGTTTGATCCTGCAAAAGACAACTTAGCTGACAACGAAGAGATCCAGGTTCGTAATTCTGTTTATCATCACGACCTGAGTGTTGAGAGCAATAACAGGAATTATATCGGTCAAGCATGGGGCTCAGGCCACGTATTGTCAAGCTGATTGACAAATACAGTCAGAAACGAGGTATATACTTGTCTTTGATTTTCATCTCGTCTTCTCACAAGACTGTACTTCTTTTTCGTCCGCTTCATTCTTCATATGCTACAGCTGATCTCGTTTCGATGAACGAAACCTTTATCCGTGCACGCACTATCTTTGAACGTATGATGGAAGAATCGCTCGCCCGACATACTGGCGCGTATGACCAACCTACATATCAACCTTCTTATCCCCACAACCCGCATCCTATCTCAGTGCGCCCCGAATCACGCATAGAAGGCCGAGGGTGGTATGATTATCAAACAAGCTATGCCCCAACCGCCTCAGGATATCCTGGGTTTGGCCAGTCGGGACCTGTCGGCAATCCTCGGCCATTCCCTGAGCCTCAGTCTGTTTTTCCAGTTACCGAATATCACTCAACTCCGGCAGATTTTCAGACTGCTGCTATTGCATCTGCGTTGTATGGTCACGATAGTCCTGTCATCCAGGTTCCAAACCAGCAGGCTTCAAATCAGCTCTCGCTATCACATCAACCAATACAACCATTCCAATCTCAACAACAGGATAGCCAGGCGCAACTGCGGCCTCAACCTCAATCTCAGCCCGTTCAGCAACAACCGCAACGACCTACTTATGCCCAGATAGCAAATGCACCTTACGCTATCCAAGGACCAACACCTTATTCTATCCCTACCCAACAACAGCAGCCGCAGTCCCAAAGCGGCTCCACACTTGATCAGCCTCAGGTTCAGTTACATCACAGTCAAGCACCTTACCAGATACAACCACAGTCTCAGCCTCTGATCCAGGGGCAGCCAAGTTTGCAAATGGGCTTCCCAGATGTAACCCACCCCTCTCAACATAATGAGCCGACCGTTCAGTTGCAGCAACCAACTGAACCACCACAAGGATCGCCCCTCACTTTGTATACTGACAATCAGGCACAATCTCAATCCCAAAACCAGGAATACCAAGTTACTCAAAATGGACTCAGTGATCAAATGCAATCTGTCAAACAGCCTGTCCAGCAAACACAACCCAGCGACCCATTGCAGCCTGATAAACAAGATCTCCAACAGCCACAGTCTGTTCAGCTCCAACCAACCGTCCAGCAACAGCAATACCATCAACCATCGATTCAATCAGGACCTCCCTACATTTTCGACCCGAACGCGACCTATTTGGACCCAAATGTACAAGCGTGGGCACGATATTATGCTCAGGGAGGACATGATCCAGCGGGTAGTGTATATTTTGTGAGTGTGCCAGGACTGACGGATGGCACTACTGCTAGTCGATCTGCAGCAGTGGCGCAGGGGATTGTAGGGCAAGATGGAGGTTCAGGACAAAGTGGGTCGCAAAGTGGAAACGTTAAAGAGGGGCAGCATCCATATGATTACGCAAGTATTCAACAGCAGCTGACAACACAATCTCCGACATCTTACCCTCCCACCACCCAACACCTTACCGACACCTCCTCCCTCTCACCTGTCTCGACCTCCGATCTCGACAATAATGTGACCCTGAGCGCATCAAGTCCCGGTGGAGGTACTACAGGTGCTTATGAACCTTCTACGAAACCCTCTCCCACTAGCGCAAGTACAACGCCGTCATGGGTCCTACCTAAAAAAAGATAATTCGGGTAACTCCGGTGTCCAAGCTTTGACGGGGAGATTTGTCGGTGTCAGTCTGACTGACCCTGGGAGCGCTCATGCATGAGGCAAGATCAGTGTTGGTTATTGGGTATTGACTAGAAAAGTTTGCATATACTATTCACTAATTCAGGATCAATACCCTTCTGATATGTTCACGTCGTCTTTTCTCATCCGGACAGTATGTTTACAGCCGCTGCTACAGCTGCAATTTGTAAAGATGTACAGACCTGCAGCTGTTAGCACGATGTATGACCATTATATTATTTACCGCTTCCTATGTATTTCTGCAGGTTTATGGGTATGCATCTGATTTGACTAGGGACGGCTTCAACTACTTGTGAATGATGTCTGGGAGGATCTTCAAGACGCTTAATGCTCGCGCTAGTCCACATCTGTGGTCTAAGGAGTATAATAAGGTGGGGTCGCTGTTCTTTAAGTCGTAATTCCTCGATGCCAGAGAAATAGCCAAGAAAAAAACATTGAACGGAATTACATCTAGCTCCTTCGGCATATGAATACATAAGCACCAAACAGATCGATCAAGTTTGGACATTTCTCCAATCTTTGAGGTTGAGTTTTTGCTGTTCATGCAAAAGCATGTAACCCGCAACTTCGTTATCTGAGATATCTGTCCAAATACCAGCATCAAACTAGACTCATGAAGACAATTTCATTTGTGATCGCCTCAAGGATCTCGACTGGTAGGAAAATAATGGTAGTCATTGAAACTAGGTATATCACATTATATCACATTATATCACAATGTGATACACGGAATAACAGTCCTCCAAGAGAACGCTTACAAGCAACTGACGAAATTGACCCCGAGACAAGGAATCGTAATAGGGCCTGCAAATGGCAAAAAATCTGTTGAGTTAGACAAGACAAGACAAGACAGTCATCGTAGTTTTGGTCAGGGTCGAGATCATGTCTCCCAACAGACATTGTCGGTTCAAGTGACACTATCAATATTAGCGCACATGCCATAGATCCTCCTTTTTGATTGTCAACTTGATAAACTTTACGCGAGGTAGTGAAGGGGACATGAGATGCATTGACTGTAATACAAGAGGAGAATAAGAAAAAGACAGATTATCTATGCCTCTGAAGTTTTGGGAGTCTTTTTCTTGGCAACAGTGTTCTCTCTGGTCGACATAATCAATATGGGCAAGACAACGAAGGTTGAGCAAAGACTTGCCTGAATCCATTCTTGAACCTCCTGGAAACATCTTTCAGATACCTCATCCTGCCAGTGCCAGTTGTCTTTCTGCGCTTAGCCTTCTGTCCCCACATATACGAGCGAATTTTGGCGGATGGGTAACCACACGAAGCACAGGCTACAAGTGAGTAAAGGATCAGTTAGCCGATAAACCATTAAGATCGGATATACTTTTGTGTTGCCTGTGGAAGGCGCGGTTGCCACAGCGACGGCAAAGGGTGTGAGACTTAGTGTGTCGCTTACTATTCACGAAAGAAAGAGTATTCAAAATATGATGCTAGGTAGCCACAGCGAAACCAACGCACCCGAAGGACGAGGTACCTAAATGTCCTAGTGTTAATTTAGGTCCATGACGGAAGATCAGAACGCACCTTTCGTCTTTTATACAAGTCGAACAAGAACAAAACCAGTTGACAGTCAGTGCACTGTAATGCAGAAGTTGAAAGTAACCCAGCAGGTGCCATCCAAAACCATCCGTCAGCATCCAACTTATCCAGTCAGGTTGCCTGCACATCGTTCCACCAGAGCCATAGAAATGATCTAGTTCAAGTACATGCTCACCATCTTGTCGTATTTTGAGGATGTTGATGATGTCTACGACGCTACCTTTGTGTATCGGTGTCAGGGACCGTGAGACAAAGAAGATATTATGTAATCATTCTCTACGTATTATCGTATGGGACAACGTCCTCTGTATCTACTAGGAATCCTGAGGGGAGAATCCCCTGACTTGGGACTGAGTGTTTTAGTCAATGGCGCTGTGGGCAATCTAGGGAGTAGTCTGGATATTATATGATTCGTAGCACCCAAGGGTAAACAAATGATAACATTGACGATAAACGCCTATCTTCATTATGATACTGGAAACATTCGCCTTCGGTCGCGTACCTTGCATAAGTGTTTCCAATCGTACCGACAGATAGCTCACGGATCTGGGGTGAATCTCTCTCTCTGTGTCTCCATCATATGTAGGCTCAAAAATTAGTTGAAACTCGTGATCAAGATCGCCTTTTGGAGATACTTAGGTTTGGCGCCCAAAGTCGATCGAGTCCTTATTACCCCCGAGCGCTGTTTGTGGAGGTTCTGTGCCACCAGACGAACGCTAGAGTTCAATTGAGAAAAGGCTTTCGGAAGTCTGGAATTTTCTCTAACTGGGAGATTATAAGTGTGTCGATTCTAATGGGGAACTTGGCCTGCTACTTGTCGATGGCTAATGGCCTATCGCGAGCTCCGCTGGCCTAGTGCATAAATGGCTTTACAAGCCCTTTCCTGAACGCCGTTGTTCGCCCCGATAGTGTTCCATGCTTACTAAGACAAAAGACACAGTGCGGAGTCAGTGTAGAGTCAAATTCTAATAAATTCAATGCTATGGAAATAACGTACAGCTGATGTGATCAGTTGACGCCACTAGGATCATTTATGCTCAGTCTCAAACGTCAGCTTCTTTCATTCGAAGGACACCGTCTGCCTATCACCATTTCACTATAGGGGTCAAAGAAGAAGAATTTTCCATTGGATTTACGCACGAGGGAAGGGAATAGTACTTCTCGAGCATTCTGGTTCGAGAAAGGCCTTGACGTCGAGTTGCTGATTGCCTGATCAGTTTAGAGACTGATAAGATATGAAAATAGCGCTAGTTCGGGAAGATATTCATCAACTGTATTCTAGCTGACTCTGAGTACGAGAAATTAGAACGAAGGTGGCGCTGCCTCTGCACGAATCTGGGATTGTGCGATCAAAGTCGCCTCGTTTGCGTTTCTTACGGAAGAGAAAAGGGGAAGTTTATTGAATGAAGGCAGTCATTGTAAACATCAAAATGAGTAGACATTCTACTCTCTGATACTAACTCAACACGAGCCTGGGCTCATAAGAATGCCCCAAGAAGATAAGATTTCGACTTTATTTGAATTTGAGCTGCAGTATTACGTGGTAGTCGCAAAGCCATGTCGCCGACTTGCCGAACTCCGTGGATGATTGATTGATGATCTAATTTCAGCCGATATCCGGTAGTTATCTGCCACGTATGAATTTCAGACAGCACTAGTGATACCCGGTGGATCTGGGATTTCGGCACCTGTTGGGTGAGGTGGTGCTTAGCTAGTAAAACGCACTCAGGATCCCTGAGTGCGAAGAATATTATAGATAAGTAATCAAAACACCAGCAGGGAAGAATTATGCGATGAAGTTGCGAAGCCTGTGTGAATCCGAAGCGAATGTTTAAAGTTTAATATGTGCCGATCTTATCGCCGGAAAAGGATGAACGAAAAAAGTTTCAATCTTCGTCGAGTGGTGATGTTCCAAACAAAGACCACCGGCGATTGAAACGTTGCACCTGTCTTCCGAATATGCCATACATTCCCATTACAAGACACTCAAGATAGCATCATGGACCATAGAGAGTCCTACCTAGATCCTCGTATTTTTTCTGAAGACCGTGAATGTCAACAGGGCGAATCATCGAGAATCGACTGAGCGAACGCTCGGTGGATAAGTGTGTCAACGAAGCAGTGAATCAACTAGATTAGATGAAGGGTAACATCCTGATCCACATCTCAGAACGATTCGAAATATTTATGCACAAATGTTTTTGCAACCCGGAATATTCGAAATGCCAGTGTTTTGTCTAGTCAAAATTACAATTAAGTAGTGCTAGTTGTAAAGTTATCAGTTGATTCATGATAGGAGGAATCGGATAATGATTAGACAAGGAGGAAGATAGTGTGCTTCTGGGAGGATAACCTCGGAAACGATGACGGCGGAGATTAGATGGATGAAGGGAGGATCCTTGTCTGAGAGATCAGACACAACATAGTCACCCTGACATTGATTGATCAGATCACCCTGGTCCTTGAGACAACCTGGCACTCTGTGAAACATTGGATGTGCCGCAGTGCGCCTAAGCGTTGGCGGGTTAATGCAATCCATACTACAGAGCTACGCCAACGTGCACAAGCGCAGGTATCAGGCTTATACAAGGAGGATGTGTTCTGGGGTCAACGGCCAGATTCGTCCGAGATTAGATTTACATAAGAATGTAGCGGGGTCAAAAAATACTAGAGATGTTCATTTAGCGTCATTTCTAATGCATTGATTCCGTGTAGTGTCCCATACAACGACCACCCATGTAGCTTGTGACACATCACTGATTTTGGGGTGGAACTGAAACAAACCCCGCCCGTCGGAGTTTAAATATAAACTATTTGTAAATTGAATAAATATGATTGGATGGTAGTTGTTATCAGACTGTTTATCAACCCTCCTTTTGTCAATTCCCCGAACCCTGCCCCGCTTTCTTCTCTACCACCACCTGTCCGTCCTCAACGACGCATCCTCCCCACCGTCACTGTCTTCTACAGCACAGACACTTCATATCTCTGTGAGTACCGTCCCCGTCGCGCTGCCACTGCTCACTGTGTCCGACAGTGACTGACTAATCTAGCCTCGCGACTTTTTCGTGTAATACATCGTTCTACTTCAAACACATAAAATGTCTCCTGTCGTCCTCGAGTCACCTGTCGTCAATATTCCGAACACCACTGTAGGCCCTGTGGCACGCATCCAGTTCCCAGGTGCCCAGCCAGATCAGCCCACCAGCCCAACAGAGGCGCGTACAGGTAGCTCAAATTCCTTGTGAACTATACCTGTATATATCTCATTGCTATGTCTAGTCTCTTTGGAGGAAAGTACGAACAACACTCCGAGTACCGCTGTGTCTGGTCGTGCGCCGTGTATGAACTGTGGTACCACCGCCACTCCCCTTTGGAGGCGTGACGCAGATGGCAATCCTGTCTGCAATGCTTGTGGTGAGATTTTTTCGCCTTACCCCACTTGGTTTCATATTTTTTCCTGGCCCCCGCCCAAGAGATTTCATCCACGTCATACACGTGGACGATGTGTGCGCATTCCGCACGTCGTGTGTTGGGCTGCCTTTCGTTTTTTATCGTCTCAAATTTTCATTCCGTCGAGTGTTTCGTCTTTGGCAGGCAGTCTTGCCCCATCTTCCCCTTGCCCTGAACATGTGTCTCGGGGATGGTGTTTATTCGTATGGCTCCTACCAAATCAGTGCTGCATTCGCCTTATCAGTATGCATAACCATTGTCATTCCCACCTTGGAGATTTCTCTCGATCACCAGCAGCCCAGATGCATGCTGAGGCCTCGTGACGTGTTACACTCCATACAAAGTCCCGTCTAGTTTATGTGTGGATTCACGATCCCGAACATGGACAACAAAGACTTTTCGTCTGAGGGCCGTCGTGCCACTTCTCGAATTCCACCCCGAGCTTCTCTTCCTTCCCCTCCTAGATCTGGTATCTTTCCCTCACATAACATGGACTCACATCATCCTTATCTAGGTCTCTATCAGAAAACGCGGCATATGCCTCGCCCTACTAATCTTGGACGGACACCGACCCCTGCCCCGACGGCCACAACTGCTGGCATTTCTATATCTGCCTCCTCACCCAACTCTAAATCGTCAAAGACTTCTACAAGTCACCACAAATTGGGTACTTGTCCTGGCGATGGTCGTTGCGATGGGACTGGCGGAACAGATGCCTGCTTTGGATGCCCAACATATAATAATGTTCTTGCTGCTGGCAGAGCAGCTGCTGAGGTTCCGGCCACCGAGGCTGAAGCTATCGGTGGCACAACTTCTCCCAAGGCTCCTGAGGAGATGGCCTCACCCGCCGCCAACGAGAGTGATGCCAGTGCCAATGCAATCAATGGAAAGAAAAGTCGAGTCGTTGTTGGTGCGTTGAGTTGCGCCAACTGTGGTACGAGCACGACTCCGCTCTGGAGAAGGGATGATGTAGGCAATAATATTTGTAATGCTTGCGGTGAGTCTTCTACCTTATTTATTTCCATTGAGCGTGTCCTGTATGATTTCCATCATCCCCGAGTTTCTGATGCGAGTCCTGGCATGACCTTAATAATTTCTTTTCGCTTCATCTATTCTCTTAGAAATTGCGATTTCTCATTCCATGCAGTTTATGAGCGCAAGTCTTATCATTATCTTTAAATAGGTCTTTACTTCAAACTTCATGGTACTCATCGACCAAATTCGATGAAGAAGACAGTTATCAAGCGCCGAAAACGTGTCCCTGCAGCTACCGGTGCAGCAGGTGGTAGTACTTCCGGTCGCATGTCTGACCAAGCTGCCGCAGAAGCCCTTGTGACTGTTGGCTGGGGTACGGCTGGTGCTGGTGAAGATAGTGAAGGTGAGACTCAAGAGCCCAAGAGGAAGCGTGCTCGTCGCACTCGGATCGCACGTGGTGCAGAGCAGGAAGATGAAGACGTTCGCATGGATGGTGGGGAAGAGGAAAGTGAGGGTCATGCTAGTTCAACGCGCAAAAAGAGGAAGATCTGGGATGGTCGTTCTGTCTCGCCCCAAAACCGTGCACCGTCCCGTAGCGACTACCCCAGCCGTGGCCATAACGCAGCGGGTCCTTTCGCACCCACCGGTTCTCCTCACAGTGGCTTTGACCTTCCCAGCTTCGCTGCGTTTAACAGTCAGGCGGCAGCAGCCCTTCTTCAAGCTCACTCCAGTTATATTCGCTCGGGATCAAATGCACCGAGTCGCACTCACTCGCCTGGCCATCATGCAGCAGGCTATCCTAATTCCTCCGGTCCACTTGAGTTCAGCCCTTCGGAGGCTAACTTGAGTTTCGTCTTCAACAGTATCATCGGTGTGCCATCTCTTTCTGATCTCGAGCGACACTATATGGACTTGAGTGAACACCGGCGGAGGACAGTGGAGATGCTGGAACGTACTGATCGTATGCTGGTTGGTTTAAAACGAGGTATTGACGAGATGAGGGGCGTACATGTGAGCGCCCCTGCAGCATCAGTTCCTGCTCAGCCTGTATCTACCGTCGCTCAACAGCAACCTCAACTTCAACATACACAGGGGATGTCGGAAACCATGGAACAGGGAGTTGTCCGGTCTCACTCTCAGCAACCTACACCACAAATAATTATTGCGGCTCCTGCTGGTGAGCCTGATCATCCTCGAGGGAACGTGTGGCCTGTTGAAGTATCTCGTGACTGATTTCCTTGCCTTTCTTTGATCGTGTCGTCTTTTACGGACTCCATATCTTGCTTTTGTTACCCGTCTTTTTTAATTACTCCCTCTACTCTATCGTCCTTTTTCCTTCTTTTGGACGACTATATCCTCCTTATCTGCTCCTTCCGTGTTCTCTTTGGATATGTTACCTGTTGCTCTTCTATTCCGATTCTTTTATAAATTCTAATTTTTTGTGATCTAATTATGATTTTTTCTGTGCTTCTTGTACTTAGCTTTTCTCTCCCTCCATGCTTCTGCTTTCGATAAATGATATACCTTGTATTGCCCGTGTCCACTCTTGCGCACGTTTTTAACTTCCCTATAACTAACCGTAAACCATTCCACATACTTTGTTGTCTTTTTTAAACTTCCTATATTTCTCGATGAACTGCATCTCCACCCTACTCTTTGTTACATCTCATTGACTTGAACGCTTTCTGTTTCAAGTGAATCTATCTTATCTTGTCGTTTCGAGGTTGAATAATGCTACAAGGTTCTTTGATCTTGGTGTGAATGCTGGCTGAGATGATGACTGAAGTGCTGTATGAATTTTCATTACTGCATTCTTATCAGGTTGATAATAACTTCTGAATGCGCCATTGTGGGTGAAATCATGTTGACTCTCCCGAGGAAACAGAAATTTGAGATCCTCCTTTCGACCATCTATTCTATGTAGAATACCGCTCTCATGAACTTTCGGCATAGCATCGTGTATTTTAGGCAGAACCGCTCTGTATCGTTGTGGTTCGGCATCATCACTGCCATGAGGTTGATCTGAATATACAATATGGCATGACCAACGCGTTCACCTCCGATCACTGTATGTTATTCCCCCTGTTTAGCTCTTTGTTGACCACTAAGCTCAATCCATAGGTGCACTGATTCTCAAAATAAACTTAAACTACCTGGTCATGTCTTCGGTCTATTTTCCTTGTTATTGGTGATATAGTGCACAAGTTCTATTCAGAATAAGAACAGAAAGAAATTATCCGCCTTGTATGTTTTCACCTGATGTTGCAATCTTTTTCTTTCATGTCATCATCAATATGGGTTGACTGCGAACAATTAATTGCTAGCTTCCAATGACTAAGGTTTACGTAGTCGCCGTAGCGACCCTGAAGTGACTTAGGTATAGGATGGTGCTGTCTTGCAACTCCTGGATGTGTATAACGTCATCGCATTGGAGACATCGCGAGGAGGACGAATAAATTTTGAGAAGACGCTATTTCTGGACAACCTGGAAGTTGCAAGGCATGCCGTCAATTTCTTTGATACCATGTGTGATCCTCATTGATCTGTATATCCGATGATCTTATTGGGGATTAGCTTGCCTTACTTCTCATGTGCTCTAATGCCCTTCTATCTACGGTTAGACCCTGTTCTCTTTCTATTCCCTCCAATGTGCTATTTTGGTCTTATCTCTCTTGTCTCATCCAGGACCACTTGAATGGCTCTTAGTGAAGGTCGAAGATAATGCAGGATTGATTTGACTCTGCAACACCTAAGCACACCTTCTAAAGTAGGATCCTTATGACCTAGACACTATCAAGCATAGCCTGCCCTCAATATGAAATTGGACTAACATAGTATCATTAGCAGATCACACAGGTGCATTTCGTTAGCTACATTCATGAAATGCAAGAGTAGTAGGTCATTTCCGCTTTCACCATGTTATTTTTCTGCTTGCCATGTTCATCTGGATAGCCGTCTATTTGTCGCTTAGGTCCATGTGTATAGATATGTAGCTCCTTGTTCGAAGATGCCTGAGGTGGGATCTATTTCTTTTATCATCTTGAACACTTACGTATGGTCACAGTATAGTTAATCACTGTTTCTCAGGTAATATAGTTGTCTACTTGATTTGGAGACGTCTGAGTTAACCACTGTTCTCATTCAAAAATGTGCAGAACTAGGAGAAGCATTTTTGTTCTTTCACAACTTTGTCATGTGGTGCTTGAATGTAGTCCATTGTAGACTACAAGTAATCTAACCCTGGAGGATCGAAGTACACCACTGCGCTAGATGTACAAGAAACAACAACAATCATATTAGAGAGCATTCAGAGTTGAGCATGGTTGTGAGGAAAACAAAAGCGATGAGCCGGTAGACCAGTCAATAAGATAGTTAGTATTGATAAGACACCCTTGATATTTTTATGTCAACTTTCTGATTTTGGCTGAACAGCCAGGCAAGCTTCATCGCAGATTCATTCAACAGTAGGCTGTTGGCATCTTTCATATTTGGACAGCCATTTGAGCAAACAGAACAGGATTGATACGCACAGCATCATGTATCACATACACGAACAAATGAGAAGAACAAATTGATTGTAACACAAACAGGTTACACAGAACAGGATAGGAAAATCCAGTTCGAATCTTCGAATATAAATAACGTCTTTCAGAATTAGTAGAGGTCAAAGCCGAAGACATGCTGAAAACTTTGTATCGATTGACGGTCATAAAGTATGTAATAAGTTGCAGGCCTAATACTCTTCAAACATCATTTGAAGTACTGGACCAAGCCTCGAACGCGCCAATTTTCTGGGTGTAAAGTGAATACCAGATTGGATACCTGATTCTTGCATAATCTTCCCTACAATAGGTAGTAACTGGTCTGCACATTTGTGTGCGACGCTGTACTCGATTACTAAATTCATCGAACCTGCTCAAGCTAATGTATCATATTACTAGTCAGCTTCTAGCTTCCGGGATCCAAACTGAAATCCAGTCATCTGACTTGAGCATATCTATTGTTTGACAGAAATACCAAGGCAATGTTACCAAGTTAACAGAATGGTCATAGTGAACGGGATATGCCTTTATCACACTTGCTTCAGGACCGCCGCTTGGTTGTCAAGAAGTCTTCCTGATGGGATTTCACGTTGCAGAAACGGGTGTATCCCGGCAACAAAATTTTTATTTGGAAGGCCTCTCCTCAATACGTCATCAAAAAGATCAACGAGATGTGGATGCTTTGACCTGACCACAGAAATAAGCGTCTGGGTATCGTTCCTTGGCAATAGCAGGCAACATTGTTCCTGATGGCGAGATGGTGGCTTTATGGACACTCTCGGCGGACTTGACAGAGGATCCAGGCAGATATGAGATTAGATGGTAGGTGGAGATAAGCCACTGTCCGGACCTGAAATATACACTTACGGGTTTCAAAATTTGGCGCATGGTGCATATGCTTCACGGGATTGCCGGACGAGATGTATCGCATGCATGTAGTTTGTCTTTCGAATATGAACAACTCTTGAACTTCAGAACCCCGAACATAGTTGTCCTATCAACATGGCCATAGGGGTGGCAACGTGTCTTGAGCATGGGTTCCTCACACCTTTCATGTGCTTATGCCTGATCAATTATCTTATAATACGGGGTGATCAGCGCTTTCTTATACACAACTTCAAAAAAAAATTTCATGTGAGCAATGGAAGATATAGAAAGTTACATAATAGTAGTGTTACAATACTTAGAACATCCTAAAGGAACTACAAAGGGATGAGTAAAACTATTGTACAACTTAAATTACAAGAATTGCTGACGGAATCTAAGACAAGTCAAAAGGGTAAATCAGCAAATACCTAGCTCGGAAAGACGATATCTTTTCGATGCAGCAGAAAATGGGATATAACCAGACCAGAACAACATGTAATCACCGTAGGCCTCTTTCCAGTCCTTGAGAATAGCGCATGTGTCGTGGTGGCATTTGACAACTTGGTCAGTCAGCACGCGAAGTTGGTCCAGCTTCGTTCGGTTGTTGACTTTAGCAAGAAGAGAGACAGTGTTTTCGTTTTCGCCTGCAAGCTCCTCCTTGTAGAAGGACGTAATGTCACTATTAGAGTACGTAAGTTGTTAAAGGTATCATCGAAATGTGAATATGCCTACTTGACGTAATTAATGATGTCCTCAAGTTCCGGAAAGGCCTGGATATACTGGACAGGATTGACTGATGGACGGAAGATGAATACCGCGTAAGCTTTTGAAAGGCCGGAGAAGCGACGTAAATAGTCAGGGTATCGCCTGGCTTCTGAAGGTAGCTGTAATGCAAAGTCATAAAACAAATCAAAATTGCCAGGGTTATAGAAGTAGATACCTTCTGTCCATAAGTAATATGTTCAATGACCATAGCATTCATGAACGAGAAAGATGAACACATGATCAGATTGGTAGCCACAGGATTGAAAAAAGACGAAGTGTCTGCGAGGAGGTCGGCAATGTTATTGAGAACATCAGTAGGGTGGCGCTCTCCCCGTTGATATCGCTCCATGAAATGGATGATACCATCAGATTGGAGGTCATAATTATCGTCAACACAAAGCATGAGGGCGGTGAAGTAGGCAATGTAAAATTTGAGTTCATTGGATTGATAGAAGTAGGCAGCATTGGAAACAAGGATGCCGACATGAAGGTGCTTGGTGAGCTGAACTATGTCGTAGCCTCGACGGTAAGCCTCCGCCCAACACTCACGCTCGAATATGGCGGCATCAGGGGAATAAGGAATGTATGCAGTATGTTTGCATTTGGAGAGGAATTCGGTGACAGTAGCACGGACGCCATCCTCGAGCTCCTGACGAGTGTTTCTGAGAGGAAAGGTTTCAATGGCCATTTGGGATGAGTAGATTGATGAGTGACTGGAATTGAATTGCAGATTTTATAGTTCTGAGAACAAGAAATGGAACGTGGACATGTTAAGAAAATAGACGTACCTCCAAGAAGCTTCATGAAATTCAGACATGACTTGCCGAGTGATTGACAGGTGATTGACAGGTGTGTGGTCATAGTTTAATATGTGACAACAGCGATGTGACACTCAGATCTGAGATGTATCACGTGTATGTTGATGCAAAAAATTATTTTCCTTTGATTTCTCTACCGTCGACGCAGCCAGAGGGTTGCATTCCAGTGGCCGCAGACCCGGTTTCTGGAGTAACGGAGCGACGGAAGAAAGATTCCGAGCCTCTGCGTATGTTGTGTATTGTGCAGGACAGACAATGGGTCGGGAATATACCAGCTAATAGCACAATGCGCGCTGCAACATATACAATCTCTTTCTTGAGTCATCACCATGACCCTTATCTTTCGCCGCTGGGTCTCCTCCATATCGTCCAAGACTCATTTACATAAGTCTCTCCCTGATAATTCCTTTCCTAGCGGGTATAAGCTCACGGGAATTCATGCTGGTGTGAAGAAAAAAGATATCCTCGATCTTGCTGTAGTTCTTTCAACATCCCCACACCCAACCTCTGCTGCAGCTTGCTTTACCCGTAATGCCTTCAAGGCTGCTCCGGTACTTGTTTCTGATCAAGTTCTTACCGCTAATGCTGGTAGGGTGCGTGCTCTTGTCATTAACAGCGGCTGTGCAAACGCCGTAACTGGCAAACAAGGCCTTCAAGATGCGCAAGCTATGGTCAAATATACCTCCTCTCTCCTTCCTTCATCGAACGAAAATGTACCGAAAATTGATGCTCTTGTTATGTCTACCGGTGTTATTGGTCAGACTTTGCCAATTTCGAATATTATCGCGGGCATTCGTCGCGCAGCCGACTCCCTTGGCTCCGACTTTGCCGCATGGGAGCGTGCTGCAAAGGCACTGATGACGACCGATACTTTCCCTAAATTGCGCTCTCGTATCTTTACAATCAACAATATTCAATATCGACTTGCTGGCATGGACAAAGGGGCGGGTATGATCCACCCAGACATGGGTCCGGCCTCGACTTCCTTCTCTTCCCCTCAACAGCTTCATGCCACTCTTCTTGGGTGTATCATGACAGACGCAGCTGTTTCTCCCCGTAGCTTACAGAATGCCCTCACCCATGCTGTCGACCGAAGTTTCAATTCCATTAGTGTAGATGGAGATATGTCGACCAATGACACCATCATTGTCCTCGCAAATGGTGCTGCTGCACCCATCGTGAATGGGCGTATTCACGAGATCGATGAAGAAACTGACAGAGACTCATTCGAGATTTTCAAAAAAGAGTTGACGGATTTCGCAGCAGATCTCGCACAATTAGTTGTTCGGGATGGAGAGGGCGCCACTAAGTTTGTAGCTATTAACGTCAAAGTGTGTCTATCTCTCGCCAGTATTGTGTCATATATTTACTCATTTTTGATTGTGTTCATGCAGGGTGCTCCCTCATACAAGGATGCCCACGCTATCGCATCTAAAATTTCTACCTCGGCTCTCGTAAAAACAGCACTCTATGGCGAGGATGCCAAGTACGTTGTCACAATTTTGATAATTGTGGTAATCGCTAATCTCTCATTTTACTGACTAGCTGGGGCAGGATTCTTGCAGCGACCGGTTCTGTGCCTCTTACTTCGTCTTCAGTCCGGACACTGCCACCCAACATCGACCCGACCAAAGTTTCAGTGACGTTTGTTCCATCAGATGGTACCGCTTCCCTCCCTGTCCTGTTGAATGGTGAACCCGAAAGTGTTGATGAAAATCGAGCAAAGCAAATTCTAACTTTAGATGATATTAATATCGTCGTTGATTTGGGAATGGGCGGTGATGGAGAAGCAACATATTGGACGTGTGACCTAAGTCATGTGAGCATTCTGTTCTCTGCCCCCAGTTGGCTGAGCGTTGACTGTTGACTCTCTTTGTAGGAATATGTCAGGATCAATGGCGACTATAGGAGTTAATTTTTGGTCAACATGCTCATACATCACGTGCAACGAGAATACCATGCAAGTGCACTCTATCTAGATCAGACTCGTTCATTTCTATAGCGCCCATTGGTATGTCATCCTCTAACATCGGAATCGATATGACAGCACTGGGACGTCATTTCTCATACAATCGCTTTTTTTCCCGACCCTTGCGTACCGAGTCATGTACATTTGATTCCTCAGTCATTGAAGCCCATGAGAACCCATGAAATTTCGGCATGCCTATTTCTACCCGACATGCCTTACTCAGGAGGAAGCTTAAGTTAAATCTATACATGAGGCCCATTCCTTGTTTACTTGACTGAAGTTCCCAGTACGTGATTCGGGATCATTATGAAGTAGCTGTATGTCTCGGGAACTCAAAAGTTCTCTATGGAATGCCCTTTGCCCATGTACCCCGACTGTAAATGAAATGCCAACCAATTGAAGCTAGATACATGAAAAATGCGCTGAAAGTGATATCAACGGTCAAATGTGGACTGCGGCACCTTCAAGCGCTTCGAATATTGCGGCGTCGATGTTGGCATTACCGAGGATCACGGTCTCATACGCCATTTCCAAGAAAAAGAGGGAGGTTGCTGGGGGAAACCATCCTGTCTAATCTCTAGACGTTGAGTTGAATAGTCAAGTTTAGGCTGCAGAGTGACATTGATGGTGGATATGGTTTAAATGAAGAAACAAGTACGAGAATTTGAGTGACTGGTATCACTTTTTGATACCTAACACAACGGCAAAGAGATGGAACACTTGCTATGAACATCCGATGACGCAATGTCATACTGTAAAGCAATAAGTGTCTCAGGCGTTGCTCTGAAGTGGACGACTCATTGGATTACCTGAAAAACAATAAATGTCTACAATGCGACCATAAATTATCAGTGGCGAGATAGGCTCACCTCAGACGTCGCTGTAAAGTGGATGACTAAGATGTGTGGTATCTATGAAATTCTCTATATAAGACTGATTATAATCCTGGTTAACTGGCAGGGACTGGAATAGAAAATTTTAGAGAAATGCATCAGTGGAATGCATCAAACTGATTCGCTGATGCAAAATGTGTATGTCCGTTTCAATACCCCCTTAGACTGATGCATCCTGTGTGTTGCCCATTAATTTCAGATGTGATATAAATCTACGGTCTGTGTCCTGAGTGAGAGGCTTGGTAAAGAGATCGGTCAATCATAACACTTGTGATCATGTTTGTCAATATGTTAAACTTCATAACAATAGGTATACTTTGTTATCGATACTGGAATCTTCGCATGTCGTCTGGGAGATTGTATACATTGCTAAGATATCTCTGAAAGTTTATTCCCTTGTTGGTAAGTTCTTACAGTAGATCAGTTATAGTCTTCATATATTGGGGAACTTGACTTTATCGGAAAACATACTTGCTGAATGAAGTATACAGGCTATTAGCTCACAGTCACCACAATACTTTTTTCACCTAGTCTCTATGTGTTGAGAGGGAGTGCTGCATCAGTAATGTCCCAATATACCATACCGTCATTCCATTCTCAAACTAGTCTTATGCCAATTTAGATTTCTCTTCCCCTCAAGTAGTCACTCCTTTGTGGTGATATATATTTTCTATTCATACGTAGCCCCACCTCATTTGTCCACATCATGGTGACATCTGAGGTGGGTACCAGTGTGCTCCAGAATTACTTACTGCAAGGGCGACTGGCAGAATCTCCAGGAGGTTCTTAGTGACTCTTATAATCTAGTCATATACAGCGTACTCACCTCCAGGAGGTTCTTAGAGGTCAGAATAAGAACCTCCAGAGGTGTCAATAAACTTTGAACGGCAGGTGGTAAGCACAATCTTAGTGTAAATCTTAGGCATATCAAGGAGGCTGGACACCAGGGTAGGATTACAATGTTTGTGATGTTGAATCAATCTTGAGGTTCTGTGACTGGATCCAGATTTGAAATTTTTGTATCTGCAGTGCATGGAACTATTGCGAAGGAAGATGCAATAATTGAGTGTTTGTGAGTGTTTGTATTGTATTGTTGTTCACTAAAGGTTAGGTAAGGCGATCGAGTTGATAGGTACGTATGTTTCGTGGCCTACCCAACATGTTGCAGAGGATTCCCGCCGACATCTGGATTACTATTTTTGAAGCCCTAGACGAGCCTGCTCATCTTGCACAAGTCGTTCTGACATGTCGCAAGTTTAACCAGCTCGGGTCCAAAATCCTGTTGAGACATGTACTCTGGACCAGGGAGGATCCGACGCGTCGCAATCTTGCGCACTGGCAATCGGTGCATAACAATTTTCTCTTTCTTCCACGGCGCCTCAAGATTGACGTCTCCTTTGATGGGCTTTTGTTCCCAGAATCGATGATGTTTCATGTGAGTGGCGAAATTTTACTCTAGACAACCGTGCTTACGAGCATTTCAGTCCACACACACAACACCCTCGCCTGCGAATGGTCTCTACGACACTGTCGTACAACAAATTTCCAGGTTTACCATGCTAGAGGAGCTTATCCTCACTCGAATCCCTGTTACCCCCGTCGTCTACCAACTTGTAGCATCCCTCCCAAAACTCCGGTTTCTCGAAATTAGGTGTTGTATCTTTGTCAACCAAGATCCCCTTGCCCTCACCCCACTTCCTGAGACCAATAATGCATCAAGCATTACTCATCTTGTACTCTGGGATAATACTCCTTCACGTGAACAGCCTTCGCCAGGCATAGCTACTCATCTCCTGCATCGTCTCGCAGGCTCTTCACTCCGCTCTTTGACTATCACCTGGTGTTCCTCCTCTTTAGTCCTGTTTGGGACGCGGCGGTGGCAACTGCCCAATCTCAAACAGCTTGAACTCCACGTCGCCCTTCTCACCCGTGATCTGACTGATTCGGCTCTTGAATTCGTCAACAGCTGCACTGCAGATCCTAGGGTTTCACTCCGCGTCAATAAATATAACGTGGCAGTACCTCAGATATCGTCTACCAGTGGACCGATGCGTGGGCTCAGATCCTTCCGGGGTCCTTTGCCTGTCATTGCAATGTTCGCCGGATCTTCTAGTAAGGTTGAACATGTAACCGTCACTGAATCTCTCGAAATCAACCACCTGCTTACTGGACTCGAGCGACTGTCACAAAATATTCGTACTCTTGACTTACAACTCAGAAAATATGATAATGAAGTTCTCTTTGCCATTCACCAGCTCTTCCCCGATGTTGAATCCGTTACCATTCGTTTCGGTAAAGGTGCCCTCCCAAAGGTATGAGTTCTCAACTGGTCCCAGTCTACATCTTCACTGTATTTTCTAATAGAATATCATGGTTGTGCTTGGTTCTGATATTTTGCCGGATCTCAAACAATTGCGGTCGCTCAGACTTTCTATGGATATTAACTGCATTCCCCTGAAGCTTCCTACAGACTGTAATGGGTATTTTTTGTTGCATACCCTCAATCAACAACCCGCAGAAGATGAACATCAGATGCCCTCAGATGCATTCTTGACTCTCTTCGATCCTATAGATCTCAAGGATTATCTCGTTGGGTGGAGCAGATATTGTCCGAAACTGCGCACCATTCAGTTGACGTCAGTTGCGGTTTGGCATCGTCGCTTCGAAGGCGATACATGGATCGAGAAAACGCTCGATCCACCAGTGCGTAAGCCTCTGATTGTCCCATGAAAATTGGTAGTATTCAAGTGTCGGACTTATGACGGATCATTGTCATATCTTCATACCTCACCTTTGTGTAGTCCATACCCTCTGCTGTAGCACCGCTGTGATGTTGTATATATTTATGTTGTTTCATTATGATTATTCTACAGAGATGAATCTTTGTCTCATTTTACTTTTGGAGTGTCTTCGATGCTTTTATTGATGGTGAACTAACATTGGGATCATTATTCAGTAAAAAGTTTGAAGTGATAGAGAATTAAAATCTAATTACATGTGATGATGTGGATCCCTCGGATAAAGAACTGGCAGTTGAATGGCTGGAACAGGGCAGACTACGCTGTACAGAACGAGGATGACATATTGGTTTACTGAATTAATATTTGTGGATGGTTCCAGCAGAAAGCTATTGCGATATTATAATTATTCCTTATACCCTTTCTTGACAGAGTGGAACTGAGTACCAAATGAACTGTGATACAAAGTTTCTACAAAAGCCAGGAACAATTGAATTACATAATGTTTTATTGGAGCCAACGAGAGCCGCAACGAAGAAACGGAGCCGAACTGCTACGCAGTGTAAATACTTCCACTCCTTCAACTTACATTCCTTAAGACTCTACGACCTTGTTGACCAGAGATCAGTCAGAGGCCGTTTAAAAATCAGATCTTTTCATCCGAAATGTATGTCTTCACAATTCTGCCACCTTATTTTCAATGACCTGATGCTAGCTGTAAGGTTCCTCTCCTTTCTGCATTAATGTCTAGACATAGGATACTAATTTTTTGCCGGAGACATCATCCTGTCTGAGGACTATCCACCTATCTGCACCTGTATTGCGGTCGAGTTCTCAGAGCACTCTATCACATCTTCAGGCATTACTGAGACCCAAAAAAACATCAAATCTCTCCCTCCCATCAAGCACGACTCATTGGCTTCAGCAACAGATATTAATTCTCACTTCAAAAATATTATGTTCTCTTCGCAGCACCAATCAAAAATCACCTGCATTGTCATCGTGCGAATGTAGGATGCCGTTATCGTCTCCTCAAAGCTTGGGCGCAAAATCGCCCCTTGGTTCTGCCGGTCAGTTTACTTTGGGCCTTTTATCAGCTGCTTCAGTTTCAGTTGCTCGGAATACGTTGGTCCCACCTTCATTATCATGCAATAATTCTCCATCCAATATGCCAGCTCGTACAGGTTCCGCTTCGCATGATCATCCTTTGGTGTCCTCTCTATATCCACCTGCGCTAATCGCTCCCTCTATAGCCCCTTCTCATGCCACTCCACGCCCCACGCATAACGTTCCTTTGTGTACGATTTCTCAGCCTCCTGATTCACGAACTAATGAGTCCACTCTGTCTTCGTGGCTCTCTGGATCGGCGATCTCCGTTGAGGCAATTACCTCCAGAACACAACCTTGACACGTCCTCTTCTGCAAATGTATCTAATTTAAATCTTACATTGCCTATTTCTGCTTCAGTCATATCCATCGAGAAGTCACGTCCTAATGACGGCACATCAACATTTGAACTGACAGCTGATTGTCCCCTGCAATCACTTTCTCCCACCGCTCCTTCTGCTTTACTCACAGTTTTTACGTCTGAGGGCTATCACTATTGGCATACAAGTGAGGGCTCATGTAAGAAAAAGCATGAAGTAGGGAGTCTATCGGTAGGGCATACGGCTGTCTGGCTAGATTGGGGATTGAATGAAGGTCAGGGGTGTGAAAGAGCAATAGAATCTTCAGTTTATCGTGCTCTCGAGATGTTCTCGAACAACAACATGACTCGACAAAAGGAAGGCCATCTTATAATTCACGATCTCTATCTTATTTAAGCAAACCGGGAAGCTCTCGGTCATGTCGCTTCTCGACGCTTATACAGCGTACTCGTTTTTTGGCCTCTCCCAAGCCAGACTTACCATCCAAACTATTATTTTCTGACCATCTGCATCTCATCATTTTTAGTGTCCAGCAGCCCAATCACTCACATCTGTGCGGTCCATAGAAACATGGGTTTACAACCTGCACACCGTTTTCCAGAATTTCCGGTGACTTTCAAGCAGTCTTCTGTCTCAGTGCTCTCTGCGATACTTTCTGAATGTCTGCCCATGCATTTGACAGCTTTGGGAGTTCCGACGGTTTCATTTAAATCACGTGGGCACATGTTTTTTTGTGCATGCCCGATTATATGATCCGGAATCGACTGAAATACTGTTACTCCGAACAGCTTCTATGACCGGGCGCCAACCACACTGTGATAACGTCAGTAGGCGTCGTCCCCCGGTATGTGGACCTGCCGATGCGTCGAGGCGTGAGCAGCGAGCCAAAGAAGCCTTGACTTCTGCTTCACCGGTCCCCATGGTGCCTCCTCCCTTGACTTCGCTAAGCTTGCCAACTACTTTTGGTGGTCTGCCTCACCTTTCGCCACCGTCCAGTCTTCGATTACGAATGTGATTGTGACCTCGAATATGGAACATACAAGTGATACTGAAAGGAACAATGCGTTAAGTCATGCGGAGATACTGAATAATGAGGCTAGGTGCACTGCTGTAGGAAGTCATCTAGCAAGTACTGCGGACACTTCTAAACAGCAACAACAGCAAAAGCGTACTTCGTTGTCAGAAGCGGTAAAAATATCAGTCACTAAGGAAAAAGAAGATCTGATTTCGCATTCAGTGCATGAGCTGTCTCGCGTGCAGTCATCACCAGCACCACTCCCATCACTACTACCAAAGTTGTTACTGCCACGGCTGCTCTTCAGCCCTGCTTTGCGTGTTCGGGTTCATCAGTCGTTGTCGTCTCCGCATCTTGCTTCACCAATTGCTCAACGACCTTTGTCAGCATCGCCACAGCCGATGGTCAAAAACAATAAACTCAAGAAGGCAATAAATACACCTTTACAGGGCGAATTGTTGCACAAATCATCTTATATTGTTGCTAGCAAGAGGGGCAATCAAATTTTCGGAATCAGCGATCAGAGTGACTCGATTGAAGGAGCGATATCCGAGATGGACGGAGCTACCCAGATGACCACTGAAGCTGACATGCCAGTGATAAACGACGAGGACAAGAATAAAATGTCAATTAGTAGGTCATTGTCGAGGAAGTTAAGCGAAAAATTCAGGAAAGACAAGTCTCCTGATCTAACGACCAATAAACGGAGAACAAATGTGTCGAAGGATGTACGAACATACTTGGGTTCTCGTGGTAGTCCGCAAATGAACGAAAATACACCCATCGGATATTTGGATACAGGGGATGAGGATCAGAGAGAGATTGCTAGAGGCAGAGAGAGAAGGAGGGAGATAGGGATGGAGAGGGAAAGTAGTGACCGCCGAATGTTTCCGAAGATGCGACAGTTGTTTGGTGGGAGGTCAAAATCAAGAGAGATGAATGGAATACAGAGCGAACATAAGCCACCGTCATTACCCGCCCTGCCGAAGCATTGCATGAATGATAGATATACGGCCATACGCTCACCCCGAGAACAACAAAAAATCAAGTCAAGCTCTTTTCCATGTTCTCACGAAAGCAATTGTTCGCAATCCACAAAATCAACCTCTACCTCATTATCAGGACGTCCGAGTACGGCAACAACCCCAGCTAGATCATTTAGTTCAGATGCTCCCTCAGCAAGCACCCCTCGGAATCGAAGTCGTTCGGCAGGATCGTTAATGACAATGTTTAAGGAAGCCCCACCAATGCCTAGTCCACTTCCTGATTTGAGGCGATATGCCAATGATCCCCACTCAAGGCCAAGAATATGGAAGGATAAGCATATCAGTGATGCCATTGGGACTCGTTCACCTCATACAGTGCATGCTAGCGCTGAAGAAGGGCCATCTGTCTTGCACCACGATAACATGAATGATACTGTTGACATTGAGAGATTTGATTCACCACCTATACCCCCATTGTTTAGTTCATCTCGGCCGGTGCAAAGTGTGCAGCAACCTGAACACTCCAGAACAAATTCGTTTAGCGACGAGACTCTGTATCCACAGGTGATCAAGAAGAAAGACTCCAATTTTCGTATCACGCAGAAGATGACATTCCGAGATCCCGCAAGTCGGAACTGGGCGCTGACGGAACAAGAAAAAGCTGATCGGTGGGATGCACTGTTAAAAAAGAGCGAAGCTGCTGGGGGGACGTTGCATTTAAGAGGCGTGGACGATAAATTACTATCTGACGAACTAAGATTTTCGAGGACCTTGTCTGAGCTTGCTTATGATGACGAATCTGCAGACATTATCTAGACTTAAATATGTTGGTTGAACACGTGACAAATTCTCTCCTATCTCTGAACCAATGGGCGCGACGTTGTCCACTGAATCTGTCTTCACTGCAACGGTTCTCGTCGCTGCTTTTGCCTTTGGATACCATCATTATGCGACTAGTCTCTCAAATGGAAATACTGGATATAAGCGACCAAATAGGTCGGAAGAGAATAAGCTTGGACCCCTAGTGTCTCCAGTGTCCAGTACCTCTAGTGTCCGCAGCACTATGCCCGGTCAATTTGACCAGACGCCCAATCATTCTCTCAGTTCTAAATCAAAGAAGTCCAAGAAGAAAAAGAAGTCTCAATGCTCTGGCACTGAACTGGATACTACCCTTCAGCCGTCGACAAATTTGCCGCCCACATCCACAAGGTATTCTCAGCCTCTTCAACCGTCTACTGTTGTATCAGGAGATGCTGATGGTTCCAGGACACATGTAATCCCTGGCAGAAAAGCTGAGAAGAAAGGTGACGCAGGTATAATGCCTCCTGTGACCGAGGGCTTGCCCCTTGATCCAGAAACTGTATCCAAGCACGCTGTTATAGTCAAACGTCTTTCTTCAAAGGCTCCAAAGACGGGTGTCGACGAGTTAAGTAGACTTGGAGCTTGGCTGTATTTCATGCTAACATCTGTAAAAAAGCATGCTTCCAGAACAGCCGCCACTTGCTCGTGTGATACGAGTTCATCCTTTACCCAACGAGGAACCACCACGGGGCTTCACGTGGGACAACTATGATAATGTCCAAATATCTGATGGGAGAGAGGACAATGTTGATGGAGAGGATGGTGGTGAATGGGGGGTTGTCGAAAATAAACGCGCGCGTAAGTTGTTGCACCCTTACTATCACTTATTCTTGTGTCATGATTATCAGGCATTGCTGGGCGAGAAGGTCAAGCATCTGTGTCATCACAACGACCAATGGCCAAAACAAAGAAGCAACGGCAAAATGCGAACCGGCGTGAAGCTGGGAAAGCTGCGAGCGCCGCTGCCGAGACAGATCGCCTTGCAAGGTTAGCCAAACACAAGCACGGACTCGAACAAATTCGGATAATGGAACAATCTCGATCAAGCAAAAAGAGTTCAAAAAGTGGCGGGATGACTTCGGGAGTAGATGACCGTGGCAAGTTGGTATGGGAATAAGAACATTAATTACAGTATGTAGAAGCGTGAGATATACACTAAAGGGTATAACAGTATAGGATGTAGAAGATCTGTCAACGAGCGTCGCTATCATGTCCGTCACCAAGAGGCAAAACTTGAATGATTAGCAGGGTTCCAGTCAATGAAGACGAGCTACAATAGGTGTGAATTCGAGATGCAGAAGGTTATTTCGAAGTCGACAATAGTAGAAAGGAAGTCCAAAATTGTCGTTAAAAGGCCATGTGTACAAGTATATGATACAACCGGAGAAATATCGTTCATTGCTCTCGGTCTGCTGGATGATGCACAGATCCGGTGAGATCACTGAACCTACGCTTGCGCGTCGAAGATGAACGGGAAAGGAATGCAGTATCTCTGTCAGATAAGTAGGCTTCCTCGGAACGTGTTGATGATGAGGATGCGATGTATGAGGCACTGGGTCTCTGAGAACTCGAAATCTGGGGCGCAGACACTCGCCCAGTTTGAACGTCTGCGCGCGGCAATTTTTTGACTGTACCGCGTGGTCTGTGGGTGTGAATGGAGACGTGATGTTTGCCAATGACAAGGGAGAGCTTCTTGGGACTACTACTGTACTTGCTGGAGACTTGTTCACCGATGGTCGTACGCTTGCCATGATTGGGCTCGTATCTGTGACCATCTGAACCGTAGTGCCAGAGCCTGATTCCCTTATAGAACGTGGTGCGCCAGTATCTTCCCCTTTGTTGTATCGATGAACTTGAGGTCCCTGGACAGTAATCGTTTCACCAGTAGGAACATGCGGCTGAGGATAGCTCTGGGGAGGAGGCATCAATGACTGATGACGCAAGTATGGCTGGAGTGGAGACACCCCGGCGTATGTAGTTGTCCCTGATGCGACAGGCGTTTGCAACTGTCTCAAAATCTGATCAACGAGCATCTGTAGGTGATCGAAACGAGCTTTAAGCTCATTGTATTCTGCCCTCGTTACATATTTTTCACTGGAGGTGGGAAAATCAGGTAGGGACTCATTGAAGAATGATGCAGAAACTTTGAGCTCACATGGGTTCTACAACATGCCACTGGCACTTTTCCTGTTCTCCTCGGCGTGTACAGGGTGCACAAGGCTGAGATCTATGTAGATTATAATGTTGTTCATCTGAGCGGTTGATTGATCAACGTACCTATCGCACTTGATCTTCCTGCGTTTACATTCTAGATGATGACCGCATGATTCCCGATCACAAGACGATCGGATATCAGGAATGAGAGTTTCAGAACGTCAGAAGGGCTCACAGCGTGGAGTGTGTTCTGATACGTACCTGTACAACTGAGAGCCTGTCGTCGTCTCCTTTTCTTGGGCGGCCCATGTTGTTCGCTAAGATCGTCCTGCTCGGACTCTGCGGTGCCATAAGTATCAGGTTCTCGTGGATGACTGGGTACATCTTGGGATAAATGAGAGGAATGTGGATATGGCGGTTGCGTGCTCGAGGATGCCATTGATAACGGGTGCGGAAGGTAGAGATGGTGAATCGGAGGAAGAGAGGTGTGCTGGGCATAATGTGGCGGGTGACTGGGTGGAGAAGAGGCAACAGCCGGTGGAGAGAGGGGCGGACGTGAGGGACCCGGAGCCCTTATTGGCTGCATTTCATGGAGTCAGCATGGGACGAAACCAACCGGGCAGAGTCTTATGTCGTCCTATTTCAATTCAGTCGCCTCCGAATCAGGCACCAAGCTAGTGGGCAGTAAGCTAGGTAATTCCGAGCGACAAGGATTTACTGGCCCTGACCAAACATAATCCGGTGATATAATGCACCAACCCCAGCCTGGGCGGTTTCACCTCATGTGCAGATGCAGAGATCTATTGAACCGTGTTATGTCCGACTGATGTATATTCTGTCATACAATTACCTGCCACTCACCTTTTCCAATGTCACATCCAAACTTTCAGGACTCACATTGCAAATCCTTTACATTCTGATAGTCAGACGACTATCAAAATAGAAAGGATTTGCAAAATTCAGTTGCTGGTGATACTATTCCCAACGGACCGCAATCTCCATGCAAGTGATGGCTTCTTTCAGACAAAATGCCCCTTTATGTTTCGGTCAATATAATGGATTCTACATGTCTCTAGATCTGATTAGCCACTCTATCAGTAAGAAGCTAAACGACAAATGGCATGCCCAGGTCCAGATGAATAATTCATCTGCTCACTCCCTTTACAAAGCAACTTAACACTAAATGAGCTGCTAAATCAATAGGGTTTGAGGTTACTTCAACAATAAATTCAGACTCCGATGTTATATCGCTATGAGATGGTCCGTGCGCATTGAATCCTTCATGTATAAATTCCCATTTACAGTAATGCTTCTCTTTTATCGAAAGTTACACTTCGTCGGTTGATATTTGGGTTGTCCTCTGCTGCGTCACAGGGAAGAACTTGAACCATCCAGGCGATGGAGAGAAACTCAGCTCCTCCCCAAGATCGCACCAGATTACTTGTATGATCGGAGGCGGCCCGTAGAGGAGTGACATATCTACCAAATAGTATACTTTGGCACAGGTCCGTTTGGGTATGGACCAGTTTTCCGTTCGCGATGTCATCGATAATATGATTAGTAACGATCGCTCTGTACGGGCGTCATTCAGCTTATTCATTTGACCTTTTCCGTCATTGTTTTGGAATAACAAGACATCACCGCCAGGAAGTCGTGTCCGAAACATTTCATTACTGAGGCACTTTCCGAGCGCCATCCCTTATAGTGGATGGTTGGCGTTGGTTACTGTCATACTGAGTATTTTCCTTTGCGATGAATTATGTAAATCTGAAAGGTTTTATTCAAAACTGGGCCTGACCTTCAAATGTAGGTGTAGCATGGCAACCTGGAGCTGTAATGACAATTCATGATACCAGATGTGTTGAGTGATCTTTCAGGAGGAGGAGCAAGGACTACCTACATGATGAGTCCAAAATTATTCATTAGTTTGTGATAGTAAACAGGGTCTTTGCATCCGTTTGGCAGCACACCTACATGTTAATTGACCTCTAATCCCGGATGAGGGAAGTCTATCACAACTGCCAACACAACATATAATTAGCAAATGTTATGTGGCGGGTCCGGTTGAGGATCAGGGATAAATACACGCGATTAGATCGTGAACGTTTCAGCTTATGGCCGATCTGACCAACTCGATGAAGACAATGTTTCCAAATTATCCTTCTAGCATCTTGAAATTACCTGTGTTAAGTTCAGATTTCTACCAACCATAATGTGGCAGTAATGACAATGTGATTGATGATTCAACGAAAATAGGATGGCCTAGACTGGTTGCATGCATGTTGTAAATGGAAGGCTCTAGGAGCGGAGCTAGTGACGCTCCTTATGCAATGAAGACCCAGGTCATCAGTAGTTGGCAGGAAAGATACAGGTGGTTTTGCGTATTGGTGCTATTGTCAGGATATCGAGGTGACAATTCTGTGTACACATCATCATCATCTCGAGCGCACTCCTGCTAGTGGACCTGTGACAAGGCAGGGGCTAGTACCGATGGTGCTTCGCAGACCCAGATGCATAAAGATCGAGATCATCTTCATTGTCGAATGTTGATAACTCCGGGATCATGCAACCTGTTATTACACGTAACTCGGAGCTCTGCCTCCAAGCATTCTGGATGTACAGCCAAGCGACTGTGAGCATGCCGTGAGCATGACGCATCCGTACACAAGTGTTGGGTCATGTTGTCAGAGATGGACCCATGCCATTGTTAAGGCATGACAAATGGAAACTCATAACGGACATGGAAATAATCGATAACCCAGCAGTTGGAAGGAGACACAGGCTATAGATTTTGACAAAATATGGGCCATGAGAGACGTGAGACATTAAACCACCTCAAATGGGGAGATGGATAATTCTATTATTACAGAGTACGTGTCATTACAGGTATGGCTTATCCTTATCTCAGAGTTCTGACATCATATCGATGCCAGAGGAACCGAGGCAATGGAGACGTGCAAGAACCTCATAAACACTGCTCCACATCGGAGACAGAAAAAAAATCAGAGGTTGTTATGTATAGATACTCTGGCATATGATGACGACTGCGAGAGTAGTCTGCATGAGTTTTGAGAATTTAACGTAAGAGCTAGCAAGGCCGGTACCAATTGGCACGGCCTGGTCAGTTAAACCGGAGCTTGATCCTGAATGTCTTATAGGCATCCGTCTCTCTGCAAGTCTTGTTACCAATTTCATCTATATTTACTGGTGTGATTCGTATGTCGCAAAGACACGATTGTAGGGGTTGGTCATTATGGGATTTGAGTTCTGACGTTGTTTAGAGGCCTACATTAAAAACACGTTGCGAGTCATGTATGTTCTTGACCGAAAATGTCATGCAGCATGGATAATTTTAGTATACTATTCAGCTTGATTCTGGTCTATGAGGTGGGCATCCTGCGTAACATTATCATGTGTGAGAACCAGACCTCATTCAACGGCAGACACATCAAGACCAACATTCACGTGTTGCATATTGGATTCTTCCGTTTTCATTTGTCATTCGAACGAGATCAAAAGAGATAAAGTAAAATATGATAATTCATTAAAGATCCAACAGATGAAACTCAACAATGATGCTCTAGTCACTCATCTATATCTCCCATTCTTACCCATAATCCACCATTGACATACATCGTCAAATGCGTCTTTAGACATACCCTATCACGCCCTTGAGGTCCTCTCTTCTCCATCCATTGTGCTGGTGGCAATGAATCTGGCGCTTGCGCATCCAAAGCTAAGCTGAACGACGAGAATCGTTGAAGAAGGCGGATAACGAAGAACGACACCTCGTTGTAAGCAAACTGTCTCATTCAACAAAGATACTCCATCACCACAGCAGCATGAGAAACTCACCTGCTGTCCAAGACATATTCGAGGTCCAGCGTTGAAGGGTGTAAATATGAATGGATTTTTCACCAGGTACTTTGCTGCCCTCTCATCCAAAAACCGCTCAGGGTCAAATTCAAGTGCTAAAGGGATATGTGTCAGATCGTTACAACAAATCTACCCAAGCTAAACTTACCATCCGGCCCCCAAAGATCAGTGCGCCTGTGCATCAAGAAAACAGAATAAATAACCCTATAGTGCATGAGTTAGCTAAGAGATCTCGTTTCCTCAGAACTCTTTACCGTCTGTGAGCTGGTACAAAGATCGGAGTTTCCGTTCCGTCAGGAGATGAGAGAAGCACAGACTTTGTTGATGTCCTAATTCCCAGGTTTTACTTTTTGCACTCGCCTCAAACACGTTCTACTTACCGGCTGTTAATAGGACTAGTATTCATTGATGGTCAGAGGCGCTTTATGTCAAACCCGAAAAACTTACACCGGTGGATAAAGCCTCAGAACCTCTTTTGAGTGTCTGAGCTAGTCATAAGTCAACCAAAGCGTCTGCCACACACCATTCAGAAATGCTCGTAAGTACTTCATACTCCGGATGTCTTCATACGACGGCCGACTCTTTGCCCCGATCCCTGACAAAATTTCCTCCCTCAAGCGCCGGCATACTTCGGGGTATTCGATGAGCATGTACAACGAAAAAGTCAACAAAGACGCAGTCTATGCTAGGTGGTCAACATTGGCAAGATAGTGGTAAAAACAAATACCAACGGTATCTCTGGATGCGACAAGGAGATTGATGAGCTTCCCAGTCGTTAACGAGCGATTCAGTAGGAATAGAAATGGTTTCCTACCTCATCCTTGACCATTTTCATGTCTGCTCATAGAAGTGAGTAGGTAGTGCTGGACAAAGCAACGATAACTTCTCACCTGTTGTCTGACCCACCAGAAAGTCTAGAAGAGTCTCTCCTTTATCAACGTCTTCCTCTCGTTGTTTCCGGTTGATGGCATCTTGAATGAGTGGCTCTACGAATCGATCGAGATCCCTTCTAAACGGAGCAACACCATCTCCCCAAATTTCTGTCAAAGGCCAGATACCACCCATTTTACTACGAAGAGTAACCACCATCTGACCTTGCAGGAGAGCCTTGACAAATGTATTTGACGGGTGATTCTCAAAGACGGACGAATTAGTGTTGGAAAGAAGTGAAGGAGGGTCAGGATATGCCAAACCAGCAGACTGAGAATGGACATCTTTTCCAAACAGATATTCGGTAGCAGAGTCCAATGTGAACCTCGCCACCAAATCCTGAAAATCAATTGGGTACCCTTCCGCAAGCCGAAGTTTGGCTTGCCTCATAGCATCATCAGCATGTCGATCAAAGACATCGAAATCACTGATCCGTTCCCTACTAAAGTATGGACGGGTGATAGAACGGTGAAATCTGAAAGCGGGCAGTTCAGCAACAAGAATTGCCGGAGACAGAAACACTGACTTCCACATTTCGCCTAGAAGACAGCTTAGATTGTGTCTATGGAAAATTTGGTGTGCATACCATCTGAATTGAACACTCCGACACCAAGAAGGGACTCGAGTTGAGCAAACACAACAGGCCCTACTCGAACATTAGAAAAACCATAGCATTCATCCTATCTAGACATTCCAACCTTTTTCGAAGGCACCAAATTCCGTTGCTAGGATAGCCTGAAGAATATATTCGTCACCTCGGTTTCCGAATGCATATAACTGAACCTTAGCCGACCTTCACATAATGAGGTTCTGTGGTAAAAAACTTACACGAAAAATTGTAAGCAGACAAGAAAGCCAGAAGATAAGCATGGCATACCTGTTCTTCTGTGCCAATAGTGTATCGAAAAGTTTGACCGTGCATCCAAGTCCATTCGTTGAAATGCTCAGCTTTCGAAAATTTACAGAGGAAATTAAAATTTTCTTCAACAATGAAAGTCACCAAAGTCACCTGGATAGCCTGTCTCGAAGCTCTCTCTAATTTTCTTCAAAACTTTAACTGCTCCAAGGTTGATGCGAGGGGGAAGCTTGGCACCCAAAGCTTTCGCCGTTCTCGAGCTCCTGTAATCGTCAACCAACGGCTTTGCAACAAAGACGCCCAGGAGATACAGTGCGATGTTCAATAAAAAGAGGGAGGATTTAGAAATAATACCCAGTTGATCTGATATGGAAAAGAGAATGGCAAAGGTGACAAGACAGGACAAGAAGACATGAGCCAGACTTCGTCCAATAAAATGGATTCCAGGTGAGATTGCCATAGTAGATTTGAAGTCAGTTATTGGAAAGAGGTTGTTGAATGTCATTTTCGGCAAGGGGAAACTTATAAAGCTTTCAGCATGACAATATCACCGACCCTATACAAATCAAGCCTCACAATCTTCGATGGAAATGGACGATTGACGTTGTCATATCTCAGAAACACAATTTGATCGAGTATCGGCAAGATAACTACCAAACGTGATCAAACTTCCTACCGAAGAGATATGGATCTCACTGATTGCAGAAACCAGTCGCACTGCCACCGGCATCCTTGAATGGATGACATCTTCACTGGCAACATGATTAGGTGTTCTCAAGCAGGCCAGGTATAACAAATCATTCAAGAGCGACTAGCAAAAGGTAGTTGACAGGTCGGTACCATCGTTCTTCCAAATCATCCATAGTCGGTGATATCCGGGCAGAAGGTCGAATTTAACAAAACACACTCTAATTGGGGGGTCGTTTGATTGAGACCTAGGCAACGGTTTATTCACTGGTATCATTTCAAGAAATAAGTTTCATATCATACTACTTTACATCTTTGATGCCGAGCCTTGACCGGTACAAAGGGGTGTTGAATATTGAGAATTGCACTAAAATCAAACCATTATATCTTGCTTAAGTTAGATCAGATGCTCCAACTCTTTTGTCTTGGGTAGAAACAGAGACAGTTGCTAAGAGACTTGTTGCATTTTTGCTTGATTCTAACCCACACAAGTGTTTGAACCTCATCAAAGAGATCATTCCAAACTTGGATTTCTTGCACAGACAGTGGGTAGACCTACCTGAATACATTTTTTTTAAATCAACAGTTTATTACATGGTGCTCAATCACAGTCCATTGCAGCACTGTGTAAAGGTAGCTACACACCCCCAACATGTGTTGTAAGTATGCCTCCTGTTGAATGGGACTGAGGGGATATGACATCATGTACATTTTCCATCATTCCATCATCTCAGATCAATGCACTAGTGTGTTTCACCTCCTTGCTCTTTTTCCTTATAGAAATGTAGACCAAATTCCCTTATATTAATTCACTAGCCTACCCTTATGCCCAGAGTCATCTACCTTGATAGGTGACTTCTGAGATGAAAATTATAGCTGCCTGTAGCATGTTTAGTATATTGATTGTATCCTGTAGACTTATACTTTTACAGGTAATATATCAATTGTCTACCTTGATAGGTGACTCCTAAGACTTATATTTCTATACCTTCCAAACCCAAACTGTAGTCAGTAGTTTAGGTAGAGAAGAAATTGTACACTAAATGACAGATACCAGTGTAATGTTAAGCTTGGTCCAGACAACTAACTTATCATACTCAGCATTATGAGAGAACAAAGAGAACTCAATGGGGTTCTTCTGTGGATTGCTCTATCTACTTATATGTAAATACTATTTGTCTATGTATATGCTTAAGTAATTTCCCACAATGTCAGGACCAGCAGGACAATCCCTGATCCTCCTCTAGGGTTAAGACAAGGAGAACTTGACAGAGTCCCTCTATGAATTGACTAGCTATTTATATATGTACATGTGGCTATGGCTAATCTATTCTAAGAGTGACTATAGTATTCATGTGCTACCATCTGTCAAGTTCTGAGTAATTCCCTGCATCAGACAGCTTTTGCTCACATATTCTCTCACATATGGTGGCTGTCTGATTGGCATGTGATTGACCTCAGATCATCACCCAATCTCTCCTATGCTTGCTCTTTTATTGTTCATGACATCCTCACATTATAGTTGTAATGACAAGGCTAGTTGAGACGACTGTCTTATCACACTCAACATTATGAGAGAACGAAGAGAACTCGATGGAGTCTCTTGGTGGATTATGCTACCTACTTATACACAATTTCTATTTGTCTATGTGTATGCTTAAGTAACTACCAATCCTTCCAGAAGATTCTATCACATGACCAGGTTATGTGACTTCCTCCTATCTTATCTCCTTTTCTATTCTCAGCACCCTTCATCTAGTCCATCCGAGAATAGCTCTTGTTCTTCCCATCCTTCTAACCTTACTATTTTTGGTTTGGGTGGGCAATTTATGACAATAGTCATCATATCATGATGTCATTAATTAATTAATTAACAAAGAAAAAGAATAAGTGCCAGAGTGAATCATGACATATAATCCTTCTAGAAGTCATTTCTTTTACCACTACTATTCTCTGGGGCAAAATAACCCTAGGGGTCATACTCTACCTAACACCTCTCATGTAATGACAAGCTAGTTGTGGTGACCATCTTATCACACTCAACGTTAGAGATAAATGAAGAGAACTCAATGGAGTCTCTTGGTGGATTGTGTTACTTACTTATACACAATTTCTATTTGTCTATGTGTATGCTTAAGTAACTACCAATCTTTCCAGAAGATTCCATCAGGTGACTTGTCATGTGACCAAGTCATGTGATCCCATCTTATCTTATCTTATCTCCATTTCTATATTTAGAACCCTTTGTCTAGTCCATCTAAGAATAGCTCTCATTCTTCCTATCCCTCTAGTCATACTATTTTTGGTTCAGGCAGGTGATTTATGACATTACCCCTCTTTTTAAGGTTCTTCCTCTGGAAGAACTTGGCTGCTTTTCATTTTCTCCAATTCTTTTCTAGTTTCTTTAGATATTCTCAGTCAAACTTCCCATTGTCCTATCCATATAATAACTTTGCTGTGAATCTTCCCAACATTTTCCTATGCTCTTCCTCTACCCTTTTTCCTTCTCTACCATATTTCTTCTCATATTCATCTACTGCTTCCTTGGCATTCTTCAGATTTGCCTCTTTTTCCCATGAGTCTTCTTTGGCTGTGTATCCCTTCCATCTCACCAGATATTCCCATTTTCCATATCTTTTCCTCTTATTTATTACCCTTTCTACTTCATATTCCTTTTCTCCTTCTATTATTACTAGAAGGGCCAGTTGCTTCCTCTGTCCCCTAACTTGTTTCTTATACCTCCTGATCCTGTTCACGTTTATGACAGGGTGGATTCTGACTATTCTTGGTAACTCTAATTCCACCGCGTTGGTTGATACAACCCTTTTTACCTTGTAGGGCCCCACAAATTGTTTTGTCAACTTTTCTGTTCTTCTTCCTTCCATCTGCCATTTTAAGTCCTTTGTGCTTAGCAGCACTAAGTCTCCTACTTGGTATTCTTCTGCTTCTCCCCTTTTCCTATCTGCCTGCTTCTTCATTTCCTCCTGTGCCTTTTTCAGCGCTGTCTGTGCCTCTTCTTGCATTTTCTTTATCCTTTCCACAAATTCCTTTGCTCCTTCTGATTTTCCTTTCCTTCTCATCTTGAATCCCATTCTTGGATCTCTGCCACTATTTGCTCTAAAGGGCAATACTTTTGTTGAGGTATTTACCTTGTTATTGTAGGCGAATTCTGCTGTCCCTAGCCATTCTGGCCACTGTTCTTGTCTATGGTCGATGAACATTCTTAGGTACTGTTCTAGTTCCTGGTTTGTTCATTCTGTCTGCCCATCCATTTGTGGGTGGAAGACCATTGACAACTTTGTTTTGATCCCCAGTATCTGATTTAACTCCCTTATTAGATTTGCCACAAATTGCGCTCCTCTATCCGAGATAATGCTTTCAGGCAATCCATGTAGTTTCCATACATGATCCCTGAACAGTCTTGTTAATCCCTCCGCTGATGTTTTCTCTGTTGTTAGAACAAAGTGTGCCATTTTTGTCAATCTATCGCACACTACCAGAATTGCATCGTATTCCTGGGCTAGTGGTAGTTTGGTAATGAAGTCCACCATGATGTGCGTCCATGGTTTTTCTGGTACTTCGTTCAGCATGAGTTTTCCTGCTGGTGCAGTTGTCCTGTTCTTGTTTCTTTGACAAGCATTGCATCCCTCCATATATCTTTTCATCTCCTTAGTTACTCCTGGCCACCAGAAGTTCCACATAACCAGTTCCACCATTTTCCACTGTCCTCCATGTCCTTCTATTGGCATATTATGATGTAGCTGAATTATCTCAGCTCTTAGTTCCTCATCTCTTAGTACATATACCTTCCCTTCCTTTAGTATGAGTCCCTCCTCCTCTCTCCACTCCTTATCCCTTAACATCTTTACTCCTGCTCATTTTATCTCCTTCACTGCTTTGATGACCTCATTGTCTTTTGCCTTCAACTCCCTTACTTTCTTCAGCAAGTTGACCCCTTCGATTAACACTTCCCCTATTTCTGCTCTTCTCAACCATTCTACTTTTACTAGCTATCACAAATGGTTACTTACTAGTTTGTGATTTGCAAGAGTGGTCTTCAAAAGGCTCAAAAATGCGAAGTAGTTTAGTAACAAAAGATGTTGTTAAGTCTGAGGTCTAATCCTCAGACTAGGAAGCCTTATATACAGGAAATGATGGTCTGTGCACCTGGATAGAGCATCACATGTTCTACTGCCTATTGTTCTACATATGGCAGTCCTTTTGTGTCTAAAATAGCAATAACTTAACCATATAAGGGGCTGTCCTTGTTTGTGTTCAAGGGTTGATGTATATCTATGGGTAATAGATCAGTGTCATGCCAAATCTTGAGGTCCTTGTATCTCCACAGAATCTTATTGCCCTAAGGTCTATTTATAACCGTCAGAAGCATATTAAAGAGAGCTTTCATGTGCATGTGGAAGCAAATGTCCGCATTTGGCAGTTCCCGAGATATCTGCCGATCAGTGTCTGGCACTGATTAACTGATATCTCAGTGAGTACTGATTGCTTTGACACATTTTGGGCATCGTTCAAAAGGTCTTCTTAAGGGCTTTCAGATGCATCCTAGACCGTGGGAATCGTGCAAGTATCCGTGGAGTTATGGCCAAATGAAGTTTGTGACACTAGCATTCTATCCTCGTTGTCCTTTTCTACTCCCTTCCTCCAATCTGGTCTCCTGCTCAGTCCATCTGCCTTTCCCATTTTCATTCCCAGAATATGTTTTAGTGTAAAGTCAAATCTTGATAGGAATAACGCCCATCTTGCTTACCGTCTATTCAACTTTTGGTTTGACATGAAATATTCCAAGTTCTTGTGATCTGTCCAGATTTTGAACTTGGTCCTTGCTCTTTCCAGATTTTGAACTTGGTCCTTGCTCTTTCCAGGAATGTCATGAATTGTGACATGAGAACTTTTCTTTTCTCTTTTCTTTTTTATTTTTACTTTTCTATTTTTAGAATGGACGTACATAATCAAGGAAGTCACATGATCAGTCACATTGATGTCACATGATCACTGTGGGAAAGTAGTGCACAGACCAAGTAGAATAGATATAAGTAGTGTACTCAAATCCAGTGGGGACTTTAACGAGTTCTCTTTGTCTACTCTGACTTAGAGTTGGGATTCACCTACCTGAGTTACTTGGGTGACCGTTCCTTACACTAGAACTTGTTTTCACATCCAGACACCAATCGCCTCGATCCCTGTCACACTTACTCTCATCACTCCCTCGGTGTGTGATCAACTCAGATCACTCCCAACCTCCCTATAGCTGGGCCACAGGCTTAAGTGGACTGACCAGGAAGTTTAGACCCTGGAGGTGGACTGTGGGCACTATACCTGAGTGC
>Ga0153966_100097_pt1 | contig 59657 bp, 80 predicted proteins | sample TSFL050MetaG_FD_104738 | JGI IMG/M metagenome (GOLD analysis project Ga0153966, IMG submission 104738) | Attine ant fungus gardens microbial communities from Florida, USA - TSFL050 MetaG | ecosystem: Host-associated > Fungi > Mycelium > Unclassified | place: USA: Florida, Paynes | collected... | reverse complement strand
TTCACACGCAGAAACCATTACGTCATAAACAACCCTTGTTCGACGAACATAAAACTGTGAACACCATGCGTATGCGAACAGGCCAAAATACATATATAAAGAGTGGTTTCCTGAGATCGAAATGAGAACCACCAGGTTGTCAAAAAACAGATGTCGAGTTTCATAGGTCAGATAAAAGGAGGGTAGGACAGGCAAATGGAAACAAAAGGAATCGTGTCATGTAAAAAATTTAATAGAGTACACTGGGAGGAAAAAAAAAGAGAGAGATACCCGGATAACGGTAGACACGCGGAAAATAATGGAGAAAATAACAAAAAAGATCTGCTCAGGAGTCGACAAGGGAGACTGCAAAGTGCAAACATGGATAAAGCGTGGATATGGGCCAGATGATTTAGATGCTGAATAATGTGGAATGATGCGATAGAGATCAGAAGAAGAATGGAGTACGGCAGATTCGAGTGCGAAAATAAAATACTCTTAATCATCGCCTTGTTCGCCGTCAACCTCTTCCTCGAGAATCCTTCTCATGGAAGATTGGTCCTCTTTAGAAGGAAAGTATTGTGCCCTTAGACCAGTGCCAGGACCGAGCCTGGCTGTTGTGGATTTCCTGGCTGTCAAATTCTCCCCCCTCAGTGAATGTTCTCTCAACGGTGTTGCAGGCTCTGAGGACAACTTGGTACATGAGGGTGTGCATGAGGGTGGGAATAGTTCCGATACAGATCCCACAGAGAGTTTGTGAGCCTTCCTTCGCGGTGGAAGATTCTCCTTCACGAGTTCTTGCTCCCTTGAACCAATGAATTCCGTGTCAGAAATATCACCAGGCTCCTCGTCAAACAATGCAAGGACTGCACTCGATGCGGGCGATAAAGCAGAAGACGTGAGCCGTAGGGTTGGGATAAAGATGTAAGGGTCTTGATACACTACAAAACCAGGATAGTGCTCTGATTGAGGATCGACAGGGGGAGGCACGTCGCGTGGAGTTGGTAAGAAGTCGAGATGGCGAGGAGGTTGCGACCATGAGGTCAGCGAAGCATGATTGACCAAGCTTTGTGGTTGTAGTTGAGACTGAGATGTACTTCGGGAAATTGAAAGATGGTCTTCAGCTATTTCGTGATTTCTCAAACACGGCTGCATCCCAACTTTGACTTCAGGTGACATCTCTAGCTTCTCGTTCACAGCAACCCGCACAGGCGCCTTGTTACCAAGAGCATTCTTGGGCGTGCCGAAGTCCAATTTTCGTGCAGGACTATCCGGACCCATCAAAGCGTCTGTAAATCGCTGATGCTGTGATGCTTTACTGGTCTGAGAGGATGCAGTGGGGAGGGTTGAAGCTGAGGCTTTCGTAGTGAGGGAACATAAACCTTCTTGGTTGAGAATTCTGCGTTTTGCGGGGCTGTAAAGGACTGAGGTGCCCGGAGAAACTGGGCGCTTTGTGCTTGTTCCGAATTTTGAGGAATTGGATGGAAGTAGAAACGGCTCCAGAGGCATTTCCTGGAGTGGAGCCCGAGGGCAACAGGAGGAATTTCGAGAAGACTTGGAGGATGAGGAGGAAGGGAGCGGAGACATAATTGCGGAAGAACGGAAAGGGGAAAGATACTTATCAAGTTGAACAATGGATCCGGCTCCACACCCCTGTTTTTCTCACGATATCACGTTATCGTGACGTAACGCGTTCGATGCAATTAAAATATGTCACATTCCTTGACTACGCGTGTCGCCTGATCCGTAATCTATCCATTGTCTATCCATTACTCTACTTTCTGAGCCAGCGATCCTGATATCACACTGGCATGACGACGTCAAATACGCCTGTACCAGTAGCATTCGGCCGTCCAAGCACCAGATTTCCCGAAGGCGTTGTGAGGTCGTCAAAGTCTCCGTACAGCGTCGCATCCGAGAGGAATGCTGCGGTTGTCTCATAAGATGCCTTGAGAAGCGGCGATGGGTTGCTCGAGATGCCCTTCCGATTGAACGGTTTATAACCCCCTTCAAATGTCTGTCCCTAGTCAGTTCCCAGCCAAGGAAAGAAGCCCCCACCCATGTGATGACGCACCATGTAGTCCGCAATCAGCTCTAGATGTCTCCTGTCTACTTGAATATTATAAGCTCCAAAAATATCCCCTATCTCTCGCAAAATAGCTGCACGGGCCATCTCAACCCCATATGTTTTTAGAATGGCATAAATATCGTTCGAATAGATCTCTTCATCCTCAAGGATGCTCTCCCCTGAGCTTGTTGCAAACTCCCAGATGCCACATAAATTTGATCCATTAGTCGCGAGCTAAGCACATGGATGGGCGGAAGGTCATCGTCATCAGCAAAGGAGTGTGATCTTGATGTATATGACTTACTTTGATCTCAGACCCTTTTTTGCTGTCACCCTTGATCTGGAAGCAGTCCTTTATCCCTGGAATTTCCCGGATAACGGTGGCACGGCAAGTTCTCTCCACGATGCCAACGAATAAGAGCTTTGGTATATCGGTAGTGAACTAGATAAATCTTCGTTAGCGTGTAATAACAAATTCAGTTTTCAAGCCTACTTTTAACTCAAAGTTGCACTGAGATGGCGCGAACACAAATGATGATGCATGGAGCAAATGTTGAATGAATAAGTCAGCCACACGATCGGCTTCTTCCTCAAGTGTAGAATTCTTCCTTTTCTTTGCCTTCTCGCCTTCATCAACATTCATATCATCCTCGGCGTAGGCAGCTTCGATCTCTGCACCATCGAGTTCGCCTTCACCTTCATCCTGTTCTTCATCACTCTCGTACGATACCTTTTGCTTTTTCTGTCTTTCTCTTTTGTCGTCATCTGCATCACCATCACCAACCTCACTCTCCTCATCGTCATCCTTCTTCTTTCTAGGAGCCTCCCCGTCGTCATCTGCATCGTCACTAGCACTTTCCTTTTCCTTAGACTTCTTTCCCTTTCCAAGTTCTGCAATTTGGCTTTTCAGATCAGCATCTAATCGCTTCATTTCGTTCGCAATCTCCTTCTTGAGCATGAGAGGGAAGCGACTGGAAAATGCGTTCAGAATCTCCATTGGCTTAACGTCGTATTCTGTTGTGTATTCCTCTGGAGGGAAGAAATTGATGTCAATGTTAAAGATGGTACGACGGGCTTTGCCTTTAACCTTGAAAATTTCTCGTACAACGACGTTCTCAACGACTTGAGAGAGGGTGATACGACTTGCATGTTTGCAGAAAATATCAATATCTTCTTGAGAGATACCTTGACGGGTTTTCATGGTCATGAAGGGTGTTTTTGGTTTCTCCGATGCTGTCATGATAATTTCTCGGAGGCGAGGAATACCAAGAGTGACGTTAGCGGCACCATGTCCTATAAACAGTCAGATTTGGAGCATTTTGGCGTCTCTTATAAACACACCAGCGAAGTGAAACGTATTGAGAGTCATCTGAGTCGATGGTTCACCAACACTGTACCCAGAAGTAAGCGGATATAACAAACTGAGTAGCAACGTACCCTTGAGACGCTAGTAGTCCTACCGCTTCGCCAGGTTCCACTAAACTACGCATATATTTCACATTCATCACCATCTTGAAATTATGTGTAGACATTTTCTCGTGTCTCCTTTTCACAAACTCTTCTTCCCCTTTCATCTCCAACAACTTATTCGGGTTCGTCTTCAAATAATTGTCTACAGACAGTGCAAATTGCTCGGACGTTGCACCCAAAAATATGCTAGGGTTATACTTGGCCATTGCTGGATCATATTTATCTCTCTTTGACGGATGGCCTTTCTTCGAACGTTCCGCTGATCTCTTGAGCACCTTTTTCATGTATGTGACCGCCGTAGTGTTATCAACAACATCAGCCATACGACCTGGTTGCAAGCGCATAACCGATGACTCTTCGTTCTGGGCAATAAAGTCAAACTGGTACAAATGCTTCTGCTTCGTCACGTCAAGTGCATCTCCTCCATAAGCAAATTGATACACCGAATTATCGCTCCCTCGAACCGTGTGGTCATAGTGTACACGAATTCCCTCCAAATGTTTGATAAGACAGCGCTGGAGATAACCCGATCGAGACGTCTTGACAGCGGTGTCAATAAGACCCTCGCGTCCAGCCATACAGTGGAAGTAAAATTCTTGCGGCTTAATGCCAGTCAGGAAGCGGCTTGCGATGTAACCACCAGCAATTGCTTTGGTCTCAAAAGGCCGAAACGACGGCAATGTCTTTCCGCTAACCATGACAGGCACACGACGACCTTCCAATTCCTGTTGACCCAAACCACAAGATATCTGACGTACATTGACCGCAGAGCCCTTTGCACCAGACTGGGTCATGGTTTGCATGTTATTGTTGGGGAATTTGCGCAAAAGACCCGTTGGAAGACAAGCATCGGAAATGGAGGTGGTGAGTTTGGAGAGCTTGGTTTTTACAGTCATATCAAGGCCAGCCATCTTGGTGTCGTCGTGTAATACATCTTGAAGGAGTACCTCCAAATACGAGGGAATCTCCTTCGTAGGTATATTTTTGAGGGATGGGAAGTTATCAATAGCCGCCTCTGTACCCCAACACTTAGCTTTTTCTAGCAATTGGTCCCGTTTCCGATCTCCTTCTGGGGTTAGAACCAAATCATCCATTCGACATGTGAAGGCTCGATGTTGTAGGAACTTAGTGAACAAACGGCTAAGAATACCAAGAAGTTTCCCAGCAATTTCTGGACCATAAAGCTCGTAGACCGAGTGTACAAGGCCATAATCGCTGGCACCAAACGCTGCTTTGTCGAGGACACCACAAAGGAGCTCCCCATCCATGAAGACTACTTTGTCCTCTTTGGAATCCTCTCCCCAGAGGAAACCTGGTACCTTGGTTTTTGCATCTAGATTGAGGCCTTTAAACTGAGGCGGAGTGATGTTTTTGAGAATGGTCGAAATCTTCATACCTTGAATTAGTTGCTGAAAATAAGAGTAGGACTAACTCACAATTTGTTTTCCCGTCCACAATGGTTTTGGCTTCCAAATTGTTGGAGGTAATGTCTCTAGACGACCCGTATAGCAGTAGTCTTCATCTTCAGGCCGGAGAGCTCCATAGAGTAATTGGAAGTATTCCTCTCGAGATAAGAAAGTATCTTGACTTGTCATCCAAACACCAGCAACAACATGATCTTGGATCAACCCACGCAGAGGGTTGCCAGATGTTGGAACGAGATACTGATTATCCGTATTAGCGACTATCATAGCTTCGGCTCGAGCCACATGGTTTTCTGATATTACAACACAACTGTGTCAGGCTGATTCTTGCTCCAAGATAGAAACACATACGAGGGAAGTGAATGTTCATCTCTAGAGATAGATTAGCATGGGTCCAGATCATCTCAGTGGATAAGCTTACCGTCACCGTCAAAATCGGCTTATAGTCAATTAAGAGATGCATCAAGTCAATGAGCATTAAGGGACAACTTACCATTATAAGAATTACTGGGTGATGTCAGTTGGTCGTACCTCAAGCTCGATCGATATTGATTGCAACATACCAGTTGGCGTAGTGCATGCGAATCGTCTTTTCTCCTTTCAAGACTTTTGCCTTATGGCACATCATGCTCGGCTTGTGCAATGTTGGTTGGCGATTGAGGATGAGAATGTCTCCGTCCTTTAAGTGTCGGTACACCTTCTTGTTGATTGCAGGTGTGCGTGTGTGAAGACCTGCACGTTCTCCTTCTTGAGGTGTAAGTAGCTGGTTCGCAATGGCAGTTCGTTGTTCAACAGTAAGTTTGTCCTGACACAAATTTTAATGTTTGGATCCCAGTCAAGAAGGAATGGATACCAAAAATTGTTGATGACCGTCTTCATATTCAACCATGCTTGCTCCTGGGTAACCGTGTGAACCGGTGATCACTCGTTGGCGCATTTCGTGGAAATTGGCAGGAGTGACAGGTTCAGGGAAGGTGAGCTTCCTCGCGAAGACAGGAGGGATACCAATCTCGTTGGGTTCAATGTTGACATCCGGCGAAATGACAGAACGTGCAGCGTAATTGACACGCTTGCCCTATCATGCTGTTGGAATATTACTCGATTGAAAAGTAAAATCAAACCCACCATCATGTTTTTACGGAAAAGACCCTCCTTCTTCTCCAGGCCCTGCTTCACTCCAGGCGGAGGAAGTTTGCCGTTTCTCATATGCTGAGGGTTTTGGCTGCTATCAATGAAACTATTGACGTTTACTTGCAGCTGAACAAGAAGCTCGAGAAGTGAGGCTAGGACTTCTCTGTGTGCATCCTCATCACTGGGTTCGTCTTTCTTCTGTTGTAGAGTTCGAGCTTCGACGTTGACATCTCTCATACGATATGAGGTACTTATGATCTGGGACAACAGCTCGTTTTGGGGATGTTCATATATTGTTTCGCCCATTTTTACTGGTGGTCGATAACACGTCGGAGAAACTGCAATGACCTCCATGAAAAACATGTCAGCGGAGGCATAGCCTAATGTTTCGCGAGAAAGGGGGCCATGACGCCCGAAAATTAGGGAACAGGCGACAGCTTCATTGCGGAACAGACGACGCAGGTGTGCGCGGCATTCCTCCGGCGCCACAACCCGTTCGTTGCGACCTCTGGTAGTCTTCACCCTACCATTGGCTGCTCTAGGTAGTTGTCCATCCTTAGCGTCCGTCTCAAATATGCTCTTCTCGATATGATTGGTCTCAACGTCATCATCTTCCTCCTCTTCCTTCTCTTCGCTTTCTCCTGCTTGGGAACTACCCATATTGACATCAGCGTCAGCAGTAGGTCCCTGCTGCTGTAAGAGGGCGGAATCGCCATTCTTCTCCGCCAACAGGACGTTGGGACGCTTTTTCGTGAGTGTGCCCTTCTGTTTTGGAGAGAGGTCGTATTCAATGATTTTGGTATGGCTTTCTTTGCGATATGTATAGCCGACTCTAAGTGAATAGCAACGTCAAAAGAACTATGAAAAAGAAGAGTACAACGCACGAATTGCAGTCTACATTCTGACATTTCTTGAGAATAGTATTCTTGAGAAATTCATTGATCACTTCTTTGCGGGCTTGATACACCAGGGCATCTTTGTAATCATTGCGCGTACTGTTTTTCGCTCGGGACAGGTGAATGACAACGTAGAGGTTGATTCGTGTCATGAATTCTAGGGGAGTTTCATCAGGAAGGCCCACGTCTCCTTCCACGTCTCCTTCGTCCTCTCCGGCCTTAGTTTTTGTCTTCCGTCTCCGCACTCGTAGCTGAATATCTTCTATACCCTGCGCAGCCTCCAGCAACCCTCGCTCCAATAGCCGAAGTTTGGCCATATATCGACATAACTAATGGATATCAGAGAAAAACTAAAATTCGGGCAGCAACTACTTACTACTGTTCGACTCATCTTGAAATGATGGCAGAACATACAGCATCCTCGCAGAAGATTATACATGTTCCCCATAAATAATGGATGGAAAACTGGTGCAGGGAGCTCAATGTGGCCATAGTGTCCAGGACAGGTATAATATGTGAGATGGCAAGTCGCGCAACTGTTGAATCGGTTGAACTAATGCTCGAAAAAAAATTCATGAACCCACATATCCGAACGATCGCTTGGCCCGAGAGCAGGGTCATAGAGTCCACCGATATTAGGTCGATTCAGATCATCAAGAAGTACAGAATTTACGATTTGTTTGACGGAAATGCGACGAATATCTTGCGAAGTCAAAAACGAGAAACCAACGCTAGTAACAGTTGAAGGAAGTGAATGGGCGATGTTCATTGTAAAACAACAGAGTAAAGAGTCCAATCTTATGAATATACAACAAAGACAGGCATTGAGATTTGTATTAGGCTGGTACATATCTTTTCATGCATGATCACGTGAGACAAATTGTATACAAAATCTGTAACCCCTTTTGAAACATTAAGGTGATACACGTATAAATTCTCAAACCACTCCACTACGCCTATTCCCTACTGTCCGCTGTTTTCCTGACTTCATCTTCTGCGCTTCACCTACTAGTTCTGCAATCAACCCATTATATGTCTCCGAGTCCTGCTGGAGGGCGTCTTTCGTTTGTAGAAGATGTGTCAGAAGGCGAGAAGTGTTTTCTGTCTGAGTTTTGATATCAGTAAGATGCCGTTCTAGGACGCCAAGTGGCTGGATATTAAGGTCTTCTAAGAGGTTCTCAGTTGAATCGTTTTGACTCAAGCATGAATTCGCGCACTCATATCTAATTGGAGGAGAGAACCGACTTTATCCATGTCCAGGTTGGGTTTAGGGCCGAATTGTGTCAATGCAGAGCTCTGTCGTAAAGTAGGCGTCCCCGACCGCGATGGCTGAGCGGATACTGAGAACGAATTTCGTCCACTGACAGGGAGTGGTGTAGAACTGGAACGTGTGTTGATCTCCAGTGGTGGCAAATGTTTGCTATTTGCTCGAGGTAGAATTTCATCCAAATTAACGGGTATGCCGAGGGTAATAAGATGCTGTCGGCGTATGCGTGACTGTATCCAATTTGGCGGCTTGGTAGGCGGAGGTGTCTGTAGTAGTACTTTGTACATTTCCCGACTGTCGTTATGAAGCACACTTAGCCCGATTGCAAGATAAGATACTTACCTTTCCGGTGTCACCAATATCTGCGCTATGCCCTCTATCTCTCGTATGGGATCGTCTGTTGTTACTGCTGAGTCCTCATCTGCCCAAAGAGGTTCCAGAATTCTATGTATCTCTGCCTCCAATTCTGATCTTCCTGGTAGTGGGTCTAATCTGAGGGATTGCCAGTCTCGTTCAGATGGGGTTCTCAAAAGAGCCTGATTGTTGAAACTTGCTGTCACAGTCGGGGACTCCCCAAACTCCTCAAAGTCTCCAAAGTCGTCCTGGGCTTCAACCGCAGAGGTGGGTGCTGTATTGAAGTCCTCAAAATCGTCAAATCCTGAATCGGACGATTCAGGGGGCTGGGGTATGGGTAGGCGGGTTTTTATTGGAGAGACGCCCTCTGGTGAGGCAATGGTATCCCACACCGACACGCCAAAGGTTAAATCGTCCTCCATAGAAATTGAAGAGGCTACCGATGAATACCTTTGGCGTTGTTTGCGACATTCATACAGTTGCATCATGTCGTCAGACCATCACTTCCTCTTTGCATCGTTGGACTCAAAACCACCTTCTAACGCTAGGAAAGTTCATATAAAGAGATTGTATGACATTCTACATCTTTCTATCCAACGGAGTGATTTCGCAAGAGCGAAGCGAGCTTGGGCCATATTAATCCGTTGCAAGGAATTTCAATGGGAGGAGCACTGGACGACAGGCTTGCACATCCTCAATGAAGGTAAGACAATAACAGAAAACATATCTCAACGGACGCAATATCTCCGTGCTATGATATTACGTGATGTAGACAAAGTATCATCCTTTTGTTTTTGTCATCCAAAAAGCTAATGGATATCCAGGAAATGGTGCTCAAAGAACTTGTTCTTCTTTTCATACTATCTGGCCAATATTCACAAGCATTAGACGAACTGGAATTGTAAGTTTTCGGACGAACTAGATAAAAATGCTCTGATAATAATTTAGATATCTTCCTTCGTTCCCTTACCAAGATAATCCTGTCCTCCACATATATGCTGGACTCCTGTGTCTGTACCTTGCACAAAGATTGAAGGGTGAGTACACCAAGATTGTTCATCTACACTTATTTACACCTTTTAGAATCTCAGGTATCGGATAATTCTTACCTACGGGATGCACAATCACATTTCGGTCGGGCAAAATCTATTGATCCATCTAATGCAGTGGCAGAAGCTTTCCTGGAGAAAGTAATTACATCTACTGTTGGTCTGATTGACAATGAAAACTAACAGTTCTTTAGATAAACGGGCTACAGAAACGGACAGACGAAATGATTGATTCCGAAGACGAGGGTGGGCAGGCCGATAATCTCACTCTCCAACGAAAACGCTTGAGAACATCCATCTCGCCAACATGAAATGATATTATTCTGAATCTGGATCTGAGTCCGAATCCAAGTTTATAGTTGGCATTTCCTCGTCCTCATCTCTAACTGAAATTGGAGTTGAATTTGAGGGTTTAGACTGGTGAGCTCTCGATGGGAACTGTGAAGATTGTAGTATGGGAGCTTCTATAACAGATGGTTGATACGGCATCAACCAATCTTTATCCACCTGTGCTTCTATGGGAATGGGCTTAGGAGATGGTATGGCTTTTTCTTTCCCTTTAGACTGTGATGGTGTTGTCGATACCAACTCTTGTCTTACTACAGGTGGAGTAGCTTCCGAAGGGTTCGAGAGATCCGAAGATGTATGTATCACGGGTTCCTCGGGTGGTTGGGGTGTAGAATTGTCCATCTCGATGTCCAGATGCTGCTGTATCTCGGTTTGGTGTGTATATAATCCAAGGGATTGACGTAACTTTGCTTCCTCGTGCGACTCCTCACTGAATATGAGAGAGATGTTCTCAGCAAGAGGCATCGGCCTCATGAGAGGCGGCAAACGAGGATGAAGTAGCAGATCCAGCTGTCGCTGGGGTCCCTACATAGAGAGTCAATCCTGGGTTGCTTAGACAATTCAACTTTGATATTTACGACGTTACAGCCACGACAGATTGTCATGATAATCAAGGGTAGGCTCTTTGACAATGTACTTGATGTGCCGGATGCAATCTCAGCAACGATCTCGTGTAGTTTGTTGATTACCCGTGGATAGAGACAGAGATCGGGTGAGAATCTTGCTGGAGGCATGCGAGTAATCTCAAATAGCACCGCAAGTACTACTCGAACCGATATAGATTGCATTGCAGCCGAGAGATTGGGATCTTGCAACAAGAATCTGACCGCTAAAGCATTTCGTCGGATCAGGCTATTTGAGGCATAAATCCAACTCACCCTCTAATGCAGTCAGAAATGCCTTCCCATCCAAATCTGTTGGGCATATTACAACTCCTACGAGAGAGAAAACCTCATCTCCTTCGTAACTCTGTATTTTCTTTTTACCATTCCTTCCCTTAGCAGGTGCCGAACTTTTGGATTCAGTGTCTGGAGTGTTTCCAGAACTAGATAATACTTTTGAGATGAAAGGGATGATAGCCTTCATTAGACGCGTGGAAATTTGGGGTGAATGGGACGAGATTCGGCCTTTGAGAACTGTCTCAAGTGTATAGAATATGAAAAGGTGGTGTTCACTACCACATCAACCATGTCAATAAGCAGACTAATACTCAGTGTACCGGGACTTACGCCAGGTGATGTTTCTGAATGATATCAGCGAGGGCTATCAAAACTTGCGTGATGTGTGGACCAAGATGACAGTCGACTCTTGACAAGGTTCAATCGGCCATTAAGATTCTTGGGGAAATGAGACAAACCTTTCTGCAAGAGAGATTACAAGGGAACATCCGAGAATCTGAATCCTTGGGATGACAGAAAGCTCGAGTGTATGGATAACCGGGTCGAGGAAACCGTCCTGTTGGCTATAACATGAGTGGTCCAGTATCGAATCATTGAATGGCAAAGGCGCTGGCCTTGGGATTGTCCGTGGTCCTGAGGAGCTGTAGTACGAATCGTACAATGGTCCCGAGAGGTAATTGAACTGGTCGATATACAGTGGTACTGTATTTGATGTAGGATCGCATAGAACGCATGATCAGGTGGACCTACCCCATTAAGTCGTCTAGTATGGTGATGGCACATTTGAGCCTGTCGAGCTGGAGTGGGATGTATGTGACTGGATCTTCGTTAGGTGACACAGATACGTTGACAGGTGCTGTCGCTACAATGTCAGAAAAACACATTGATTCTGCGAAGAAGTCAAGCATGCCTTGCGCAGCGAAGGTTGTTCGAAGTGACCAGAATGCATTCATACCAAAAGCCAGAGTTTCATCAAGAGTCTTCCGCCATAAGCTGGAAGCTCCTAATTTGCCCCCTGTGACATGTATCACGGAATACAACCGCGATGCTGCATCCAACAGGTTGTGAGACTCTGGAGCGTAAGAATTTCCATCTAGGAAACGTAAAGCTAAGCTGGAAAGCGCAGGGTAAGAAGTTTTGTGTAGTGTTGGATACAAGGTGATGAGGTTGACTAGAGTCATCATTGCCACCACCTGCAGATTATTGGTGTGGCATAATTGAAGATAGAAAGTATATTCCATACCTTAAGCTCTATGTCTTTGGTCTGTTCGACCAAAGGCACCAATGAGATGAGGAGCTTGGGAATGACTGGGGTAGCAACTTGGCGCCGAAATTCTGAAACTTCACGGGTATGCGTTAAGATTGTTTTTAAAAGACGGATTGCGGCTTTTAAGACAACAGGTGTATCGTTTTTCTTATATGGAACAATGAGGGAGACTGAGTATTGATCCTAATCGAACAGACAGACTGATATTGAGAGAAGAGCTACTCCAGCCCAGGATTGTCCATATTCTAGAAGCAGTCCTTGAGACAGTAACACAGTCTTTTGTGCAAGAACCATTCCAGCCCAACGTCCACCTGTATCCTTTGAATGCAGTAAAGATTGAATTCGAGCGATCCATTTCGGCAAATGAGATGAAGGCGCGAGATTTTCAGATGTCAGTGAGTCCAAGATAAATGGGAGGTGAAGAAGCGCAGAGACGTCCGACGCAAGATGTATATTCAGGAAAGTCTTGAGAGGATGGTGTTCATTCATAAGCAGTTCGTGAAAATTCATTCTTAATTTTTCTCGGGAACAGGTTAATGACGCTTGATGATAATATCTACAAATAGGGATCGGCTCTAGTAACCGGCCAATGTTACCATGTTCATACTTTCCGTCCGACCATCCAGTGGCATTTCGTGTTTTAATCACTCACCTACAGGATATACCAATTCTTACTAGGTAATGGCATCACCTTCGTTTTTCTCTCATGATATCGAGGAACACCTGCAGTTGTCAGCGTTCAAGGTACATCAACAGATCCCATTTTTAACAAAATTGACTCAACAGGTTTAAATAGGGAAAATTTGACAGCACAAAATTCGTTTCTTCACTGTCAGAGAAGCTTATTACCCAGTCCAATGCCAACAATGGACGTGCGTGCTAAACAGCTTTGAGACCCTGAGCTAATCCTGACTGTTGGCTGTATCGTTAGCGTTTGATCCCAAGCCGTTCCTCCAGAAATTCGAAGTCGCTGTTGATAAGTTGATTTCGTTGCGAAAGGAAATACAGGAAAAGACGGAACAGATGGAAAAAAGTGTGAGGGTGGGAGAAAGAGAATACTCCAAAAAGATGGCAGACCTGAATCGCAGTTTCGACGTGAGTTGATCCCTCCCTAGATTAATTGTATTTTATTAATGTAGCATCCTGCTTAGGCTGTAGGAAATACTTTTTCCGGGATGGAGGGTCGAATGAATGACGTCATCAGTACCGCTGTTCGGATAGGTAAGTGTATTTGCTGGATTAGCTATCTATTGAACGAATTGATTCCAGGTGACCAGCTTGAAACTGTTCATGTTGAACGGCAGAGAGCGCAAGCAGCGTATGACTTGATAGACTACTATAATCATTTCAGCAAAGGAGAAACAAACCGCCTAGACGCTCTGCGGAAAGAAGGCCGTGCAGGTCGACGACAAGTAGCTATTATTCTTCGGAGATTGAACACAGTAGCAAAGGAGGTCGATCTTCCGTCCGCCGAAAAGGTGGGAAGAGTAAACTAGATCTATTTTGCAGCTGAAATAAAACGTCCTCTCAGACCAGGGAACACATCGAAAAATATTGCGAAAAGTTCGAGAAGGAAATGTTGAATCTCTTCGATCGTTGCTATCGAAAAGGTGATCCCAAAATGATGCATGTATGTCACATATATCCGAGAATACAATCGGCATCTCATATTTCTCAGCATTGTGCTCAAACGTTGCTCGAGTTTAATGGAGGAATTTCATGTGTCCAGGTCTACGTGAACCAACATGACTTTTTCATCAACTCAGATCAAAAAGCTAAGCCTTCCGAAGACACTGTGCTGTGAGTTACACTTCCTCACAATCTCTCAAACACTTACTGAGCAGTCTGCAGGTGGCGTTCAATAGCTGATCCGGACGTCGTTCCTCCCAAGAGTGAACTTGGTCTGACTGAACTGTTTGAAGAAATCAGAGTCACTGTGGACCAGGAGGCGCAAATTGTGAAGGCTGTTTTCCCCAATCCTCCAATGGTCATCCAAGTTTTTCTCCAGCGTGTGTTCGCTCAATCGGTAAAAGGTACTCATCACTCTGAAATTAGCTCTTATTATCTTTCCGATCAGATACAACAATACATGGAACAACTCTTGCACCGAGGATCTGAGATATCTGAATTAGCCTATCTCCGTGTGCTTCAGATGGTGCACATCCAGACATCATCTCTGGTGGACGATCTCAAGAATCATGAACTTCCACATGTATCACCTCGTACCCCTTATGAAGCCCCAGAATTCCGACGATCACTCACAGCCGCAGTTCCCATCACTGGACATGCGACGACAATGAGTATAGGCACAATGCTAGAGACTGCGATGGAGGAACTTTTTGTCCCGTACACGGAGGGCCAACGTTACATGGAACGTGAAATTAAAAGCTTAGGGGCACTATGTGCCAATCTACTAACTTCATTTTCACGCTTTCATGTATGTTTCAATTATCCACCTTAAATATGCCATCTTACTGTTTGGCAGAAAACTTCAAAAGCCAAATCATCGGTATTCGATCGTGTTGTTAATCAGATCAACGCCTCAAGCGTGGGTGCAACGACATCAGCCCAAGCTGCCGCAGCCCTTATGAGGTTTGGTGGTATGGCAGCAGAGCGTAAGCCAGATCAGATCAACGAAGATCCCATGAAAGAGGAAGATGGCTTTCTGTCAGTAGAAACAGCAGAGAAGATTCTGAAATGGCATGCCGAGGCTACAGGACGATGTGTGGAGCTTAGTTCATCTGGTGACGTGTAAGCATCTCTCATTCGATCAGGTTGCAATACTTGACCAGATCCAGCCCTAAACATACATTCTCCTTGCTGCGTGTTCTGGCTGATGCAATTGCGACATCTTACATAGATGAAGCCATTGAAACGTAAGATTTGCCATCAGTTAAGATATCCTGTTTCTCATATCATGCAGAGCCCAAACTCGATTAGATGCCGCAGATACTAAAACCGAACCCTCCTTTCAAGCACTAACAGTGATTCGGTCGATTGATCTCATTTGTCACCTCTGGCAGCAGTACATCAATACTATCGTATTGCCTCTGGCCAGCTCCTCGGTGACATTACGGAGAGAGATGGTTGTATTCAATAATCAGACTATAAGCAGGATAGAAAATGGAGCCAACGGTCTACTTCAGCGTGTTACTGATTGTATGTCCCTTCTTCTGGGTTTCGACCATCCTTTTGACTGGATCGCAGCTGTTATCTCTGGGTTGTCACTTCAACTTGGGAAACAGAAGAAGAATGACTTCAAACCTCGGAATGACGATCTCTCATTTGCCCGTGTCAACACCGAACCCTGTATAGCCTGTTGTGACATGCTTGAAAAAGTTAGAGATGCTGCTCGACAAAATCTGGGCGGAAAGAACCTTGAGGTGTTTCTGACCGAAATTGGTGTAGCATTCCATAGCCTTCTGCTCGAACACCTACGCAAGTTCCCTGTTAGTGCAACAGGTGGTCTCATGCTCGCAAAGTAAATTTCATGAAGCTGCGCTTATCGAATAGTAACTCCATTATCTTCTCAAACAGGGATATCAAATCATATCAAGACACGATAAGTACTCTCGGAATTCTTACTTTAGATGATCGTTTCGAGTTTATTAAAGAATTGGGGAACGTGTTCCTCGTGCGGCCTGAAATCCTCAAGTCATATATTACAGAAAACTCTCTTGGGCGCATCGATGTATCACTCCTGAAACCCTATCTCACATTGCGCAGCGATTGGGGGCAGTTCGAAAAAGGATTTAATGACGCCACTGACGAAATACCAGATAGTTTTGGTACCAGTGATATTAAAGATCGATTTGGTAGATTAAGTGTAATGATGAGAGATCTGGAAGGATCGAAAGTTGTGGATGGCCTGAGCTCCTTCACTATGCCGACCATGCCAACCATGCCAACGATACCCGCGAGCTTTGCTGGCGCCTTTTCAATACCTGCACGGTCATCTAGTGGTGGTGTTTGATGTGGTTGAAATTTCAAGTGTAAACTACTGTTTTCTTGTAACCATTGATCCTTGCTAGTCTTATTCGCCTCGGAAAACTGGTCTGCGTTTTTCTTTGAATGCAATCAAGGCTTCTTTGCGATCTCTTGTCGGCAATAAGGCCTCATATGACGCCCGTTCGAAGTCTAAGCCGGTCTCAAGCGCAAGATCTTCAGATCGATTGACTGCCGATTTCGCTGCTCTCAATGCTAAGGGTGCTGACAATTATGGTCAGGTACTGGGCGTGATTATCGAGCAGAAAGTGGCACACCATTCCTGGCGATAGAATCTGCTAGAGTAAGTGCTCTATCGAAGGCAGTTGTGTTAGGATCGGATAGATAATTGACGAGGCCTGAAGAGGAAATACCACGGCTTAGCTCATTGTCTTGGTATTGGAAAGATCAATTACCCCAGTCGAGTGCTTCTTGCGCATTGAGGGAGCGTGCAGTGAAGATCAGGTCTTTAGCTCGAGCCAGACCAAGCACCCGTGTTGCCCGCTGTGTGCCACCAGCACCAGGAATAATGCCAAGGGCCGTTTCCGGGAGACCAATCTTGGTCACTTCACATCCTGATTAATAATGGACAATCGTTGAGCGCAATTAACTCCTAACCTCGGCCGAGACAGCCTACCGGCAACACGAAGATCACAGGCGAGACTCAGCTCTAAACCACCGCCTAACGCTGGGCCATCAATTGCCGCTACTGTTGGCATCGGAAGAGCCTCGAGTTTGCCGAGTGCACCTCGGAGTTCTATCAAAAATTTATTTACTTGGAGCTGGTCCATACTTCGTCTCTCTACAAGGTCTGCGCCTGCGCAAAAGGATCCGACTGTCGTAGACTTGAGGATAAGAACGCGGATACTAGATATACAACTAAGATGACCGGAAGTGTAGGACGGCAAGAACGAACCTTGTGTCAAAATGGGCTTCGTCCAGGCACTCTGTGAGTTGCTGTTGAAGGAAGTAACTATACTGGCTCTAAGGTAAATAATAAGGTAAGTAGTACCTTGAGAAGGTTGACGGAAATTGCATTTTTGGCCTGTGGTCTATTGAGAGCAAGTGAAACAATCCCAGGGTGCTTTGGGACTGCCTCGAGAAAGGCGTCTTGTTGTGACACCGTAGAGAGCAACTTACGAGAGGCTCTGACCAGGTGGGCTGAGGTTCTGTATGAACGGATGAGGCTGAACCGAAGCATACTGGTTCGTGACCCAAACCGGACTTGGACTTGGGTTGGAATAAGCTGCGTGGACAGTTAGTCTGAATAAAGGTTACTTGTGACGCGTGGCTCAGGCCTTGTTAATAGAGTTGCCAGCATCATTGATTAACCTCATGGAGTTGCTATTGCAGCTGGTATTCTAAATGTTAGAGAACTGCATTGATTGCAGCTGGCCGTGAAAGTACATAGCCATTGCTCGTGAGAACGACACCTCTTCTCCCTCAGCCTTGACCTCGTCCAGAATGCTGCAGTCGTTGTCCACGATTCTATGGGACAGGACGGTAAGCTATCATGGCGTCTGGTGGTTCCTCTCACATATTATCCACAGGCTGATTGGAGCGCGGATTTTCTCGATATCGTGGCGCCAGGCTGTGTCATTGCTGTTTCAACTCTTGAGGTTCTCTTTGTTGTTCTACCCATTCCCAAGGTTCTGCAGAACTCCCATGGGTGGTTGATGTCGCCATTTCGAAACTTTCTCGCCCTCCAAGATTTGGGCGAGGCCCCTGGACCTACACTCGATGTGTCATCCTCGAAAATTCTGGTTCTGATGGCGTCATCATGCCTTGTCTCGTTGTCTAGCTTCGTCTCTCTCATTTTACAGTTTCTTCTGGGTGATTCGGCCCTCAGAGCCAGTTTTGTTTGTTTTACATGGGTCAGTACCGAATGATAAATAATGAATCATCTCAAAATTCGGTGCAACTGACCATGCATAGTGTTATATTTCTTTCAAGATTTACCTTAAAACCTACAAAACACCGCCATATCTCTTTATCAGTTTTGCATCTTTACATGCACTTCAATTGAGCATTAGTGCTGGTTTCACTCTGCTTTTCGACAAGATCCAATGGTTTGACCTTGGATTATTAATTTTAAATCTCTCATTTGTTGGAGCTTTTATCTATATCGCTGGGACACTTCCACTCACGACTTCACTGCCATGTGAAAACGTGGCAAGGCCTCACGACGTATGTATTATCCAGAACCAATTACGGCGGTTCTTGAATACCTACTTAGGTCCCATCACATTTGCTCTCCAATCCTGAAGATAATGTTACACTGTGGTCTTGGAGCACCTTCAAATTTGTTGAACCTCTCATGATGCTGGCTACAAGAAGGACACTCAGAGAGACAGATGTTTGGAGTTTGTCTCCGTATTTTCGCCACCGTAATCTATTTAATAAGCGTTTGGAATATCACTCTCAGTATGTAAAGCTCAAACTGGCGACTTCTTAATCCTTACACATCAGACAGACATCCTACCCACTCGCTTCTCCGTTTCTTAGTTGTATCTAACTCACTTGATCTGTTCTTAGATTTAGTTTTGGAACTTTGGGGTGCCATCATTGGTAGGTCTTGGTCATGGTTCCACTTCTCGTCTATTCACTGTCGATAGGTTTTGTCCCACCATATGCATTGAAGGAGATACTAGCTGCCCTGGCGCACGATACCCCCACAGCGCGGCAGAAGGCCTATCTATGGGCGATCGCCGCCTTTTTTGCCAATCTATCCTTCGCACAAGTTGACCTTTTTCAAGCTTGGCATACAAGACGCTGCTACGAACGCACCAGGGGGCAACTTTTTTGTGCCATCCATTACAAGGCCCTCAGGAGACGGGAAATCAATGGAAACCTTAACAGCAATGAAGCAAATTCCAAACTTGGAAAAATTATTAATATCATGCGGTGTGTCGCACTCAACGCGGGTTAAATTTACAAATTTAGTGATCATCAGTGGAGATTCATATGCCGTTGCGCAACGATTTTGGGAATTTTCTGGGATTTGCACGGCTCCCGTTCGCCTCGTAATCGCATTGATATTCCTTTACAAGTTCGTTGCTCGCTCTTCTGCTTGTTCCTGATTACAAATCATGCCCCAATGAATCAGTGTCCTAGGCTGGAGTTCTCTCGCCAGCGTAATGATCGTGCTGATTGCATGGTTGCTTAGCTATCCACTGATTCAAGTGAACATTTCGGTAAGCATATAAATTCTCGAATAAGTTTGATCTATCAATGATGGCGCAAGGTTGCAAGGTCAATGCTCGAGGCTATAGACAAACGTCTCAATACTGTCAATGAGCTCCTACAGAACATACGTTTCCTCAAATTTTATGGGTGGGGTAGGTTTTCTCATTTTGTGTATTGCTTGGTCCTATTGTTGATCTGTCATTTATGCCAGAAAACTATTGGTCTTCCCAAGCACAAGGTGCCCGAAGTGATGAGTTGCTCTGGAGGATCCGTGCCTATGTTATAGAAGTAATTGTGGGATTTATCTGGTTAGATATTTTCACCCTGCCCAGAAATCAACTAGAACCGCGCTTTATAGGATTTGGATCCCGTCTGCAACTGCACTTGTCGCTTTCCTATGCTATACGCTTATTGAAGGACAGAAACTAACAGTGTCCAAAGCTTTCACTGCCCTTGCACTTTTCTCTTATCTACAGGGACCAATGGCCACTTTGCCAGGCCAGATTCAGGCCCTCTTGACAGGTGTGGTAGCTGATGGCACTATCTGGAATTCTGTTCATGCAATTCATAGCCCATGTATCTATGCAACGAATCGAAGCCTTTCTCTCAGAAGGAGAAGTTCCAGACTGGGCCTCTACTCTCACTTGTGACAATAATCCTCAGCAGGGGGAGGATATTGGATTTAGTGACGCTACCTTCGAGTGGGATGGCTGCTCAGGGGATCCCCCACCTTCACGCTTTTGCCTTGGTCCCCTCAATCTCATCTTTCCATCTGGGAAGCTAACATTGATCAGTGGTTCAACAGGATCCGGGAAGACCGCTCTGTTCTCGGCTCTGCTTGGAGGTAATGATATTAATCTGTCGAATTAAATATCTCATTGAGCCCGAGCAGAGATGCACTGCTTGTCTGGGTCCGTTCATGTCAACAAAACACAGCATAGGCTTGCTTACTGTGGTCAAAATCCATGTGAGCTTGTTTGGTTTCCTTCTATAATTAGCTAATTCAACGGCTGGATAGGGCTAGAGCACGCGACTATTCGGGATAATATTGTCTTTGGTTCTGCTTATGGCTACAATAAGTCCAGATATGACGAAGTCGTCGAGGCTTGTGCTCTCATCCCGGATCTGAAAATCCTTCCTGCTGGCGATCTCACTGGTGTGTGAAGACAACTTGACTACATCCAACTATTGCCTGAGATCACTCGGTAGAAATTGGTGAGAAAGGGATCACCCTATCTGGTGGGCAACGTGCACGGATTGCCTTGGCCCGTGCAATATATTCTCAAGCCCAGGTATATTTTTCTCTGCCCCCATCAAATCCCGAGACTGATGGCTTTTCGAGTGTATACTCCTTGATGATCCGTGAGTTGCTCGTAAAATTCTATTCGGACACTGTTTTCATTTCCAAGAAGTTTGGCAGCTGTCGACATGCACACAGCCCAGCACATTGTGAAGTATTGCTTTACCGGGAGCCTTGCCGAGAACCGGACTATCATACTGGCCACCCACCACATCTCCCTTTGCCTGCATATTGCATGCTATGTAGTGGAACTTGATGCAGGACGGGTATTGCATCATGGTATCAAACCAAAGCTTGTTCCAGAAGATATTTTTGATAATGTCATCAAGTCTGAGGATCAACCAGGTGCTGAAGTTGAAGATAGTTCTGCTGTTGATGAGCTCGAACTCAGCGCTGGCCTCAGGGGCGACGGAACGGCTACTTCAGCTTACTCTCCTGGTCCAGAGCCAGACTTGGCTGATGGTAAACTTATTGAGGCAGAGGTTCGCGCTGAAGGTCGTGTCTCTGTGCGAACCTACTTGACCTACATCCATGCTGCAGGCGTTTGGTGTTGGATCATGTCGCTCATCATCATGCTGATAATAAGACTCATCGGTATTGGTAATCAGGTTGGTGTCAGAACCCACCAAGTTCCTGTACAGATCTACTAACAGACGATCTTCAATGATTAGATATTTCTCGCCAAATGGGGTGAAGCATATGAGAAAAAACGTTTATTGTTGAACTTCCTCGCTTGCCCCACCATTTTTAATCGATTGCCTTCATATCCTTGGGAAAATTTACCCTCTCCAGATGTTGACGTAGTGCCGTGGCTGATAATTTATCTCTGGATCTCATCCGCCGGCGCCATCTCGATATTATTGAACATAAGTCTGGGATACTATGCTAGCCTCAAGGCTGCGCGGTCACTATTTTCATCACTACTTTCTAGGATTACCCGTGCCCCATCCCGCTTCTTTGATACCACTCCTATCGGCCGCATTCTCAACCGCTTCACCTCTGATGTTGGCACAATAGATAGTGCCTTACAGAATTCGGCAAAAGCTTGCCTTTCGGGTATCATGGATTTCACATCGTCATTCATCACCATCCTTGTGGTCGTGCCTGGTTTTGGACCGTTTGCTCTCGTCATCGCGTGGTTTTACATACGACTTGCGCTTCCTTATATCAAGACCTCTCGGGACCTGAGAAGGCTCGAGTCGATCGCATTATCTCCCACGTTCTCAGGCTTTGATGAACTCCTGCAAGGAATTACTCACATTCGAGCTTTCGGCATGGAAAAGAGATACCAAGATTGTTTTTACCAAAAAGTATGTCGTTGTGAAGTTGGGGACTATTCATTAACTTGGCGCGATCGTTCAGGTTGATCATTTTCAGACTTTTGATCACGCTTATGTATGTAGCATCTGAATCACAGAAGTCGCTTACTCAACCAACTGTAGTGGCTTGTCAATGGCTGGCTACGGTGGCGTTACGATTGTGAGTCTATGTATACTGTGTTGACTGCCAGTTCTAACATCTTACAGGCTTGGGTTCTATCGTCGTGTTCATGGCCACACTTTTCGCATTACATGCAGGGATTACAGATGGTTTTACTGCGGTCGTCATCAGTCAAGCTGGTGCATTTGCTGAAGCTAATCGGCAATTAGTCAAGTATGTCGGTCCTTTCACAGATCCCTAGACGTCTGAGCTATCAACATAGGGTCGTTGCACAGTTGGAGCTGGACTTCAACAGCGTAGAACGAGTGATGGAGTACCTTGACGTTCCTCAGGAAGCCCCGCCGATCATCAAGGAATTTCGACCCCCTGCCTATTGGCCTTCCTTATCTGGAGAGCTCGTTGTTGATGGTTTATCAGTTCAATATGCGCCACATCTATCATCTGCTCTCAAGAATGTAAGTTTCACTGTCAGACCATCGGAGAAAATTGGAGTAGTGAGTAATCTCGTGCTATGTGCTGTTAAGCTAGGAGATTGAGTATCCCATTATAGATTGGAAGGACCGGATCGGGTGAGTTTCTGATTAAAGGTTAATTAGTCTCTTCATTTGTTTCTCTCAGGGAAATCAACATTAGCTCTATCCTTCCTAAGAATGGTTGAAGCGAGTGAGGGTAGAATTATGTATGGACACGTGAAGCATGATAAGACATCTGTACTAACTTCCTAACAGAATTGATGGAATCGACATCTCGAAAATAGGTTTAGAGGATCTCAGAACCAGGGTGGTAAGCACGACTGAAGACTGACCTATTCTGTCACTCAGGTTTGATGATCTTTAGACCATCATCAGCCAGGATGTTTCAATCTTTTCCGGAACCCTCAAGAGTAATCTCGATCCCTTGAACCAATATACGCCACAAGAATGCTTGGAAGTCTTGGAGCGTTGTCATTTGGCTGCTACTTTCCATTTTACCCCGAGTGCTGAGGAGCCAACAATTCTCGATATGTATGTCAGCCCCGGATCATTGAGTGCAGGTGAGAAGCAACTTGTCGCACTCGCAAGGGCCGTGATGCGCAGGACAAACATTATCATCATGGATGAAGCGACTTCCCAAATTGATACACGCTTGGATGATCAAGTACGTAGATCTCGCCCGTCCTCTTGTTCACTTATTAATTATGTGTAGATCCAACATACTATGCGCAATGAGCTCGTTGGTGCAATAGTCATAACTATTGCTCATCGCCTGAAGACCATCATTGATTACGACCGTGTTCTAGTCTTGGACAATGGAAGAATTGCCGAGTTTGACTCACCTAAGCGTCTCTTGCGAGACACAGAAGGTAAATTCAGACAGCTTTGCCAGAAAAGCACGGATTGGCCATTATTTTCGTCCCTGGCTCACGATTGGGAGTTTGGAGAACAAACTTAGTCCCTTTTTCTTTTTCTGCCTCTGTTCATCCCGACCGCTTATCAGGAGGGACCATGATCCCTTTCAAAGACTTACTCTGCACATCCTCAATTATAATTGACACTCACACCAATTTTTCTACATTAATGCTCACCACTTAAAGGACTTTGATACATTGCCATATGATAAAAATAACTTCAGTTCCATTTGATATTATCTGTAGCTCGTCAAAATGCTTCCTCCTAAGTACATGATAAGGTGTGAAAGTGCTGCTGAGATGATCATGAGAACATTGACACTAATGTTGATTGGTGAGGTAGTAAATGTAACTGCTCAAGCAGATTAAACATTATGTCCCCTCCATTAAAACCTGTCTTTACTATAGTCAAGTTTTTGCTATGGTTAACCCCTCTATCGTTTACTCCTCAAAGACTAACACGGACTTAAATTCCCTACAGTAATGCTTTGTTAAAAATAAGAAAGCTGAAAACGATACTATTTCTCACATGTTTTACAAATCTTTGTCGAGTTGATGTTTCCGGAAATGTACCACCTCGAGACGCAGTGACAAAGACCCCAATCTAGCTCCCATGGAGCAGAGCAGGAGCAATTGGATTCTGGCATAAACTTTTAGTCATATAGGTTTCTGGCAAGATGCCACCCTTTCTGGGCCTCAATCCCTTGATGCTGGTCTCAGGTGATTATCTGATCTTGTGCATTTTGTTGACCGGACTGCGATCGCGAACAAATTCTTTGTTTGAAGAATTCCTTTCAAAAGTGGATACCCAAGTAATCTAATGGAAAACCTCATCATTCAGACCTGGTTGCGCTAATCGACGTGCTCCCAACTTGCCATCCGAATGGACAGAGCGTCGTGCTAGGGGAGGTGAGTCTAAGCTGAAATTTGTGTTAGATGTATGTGCTGGAATTTGAAGCTCTTGGATGTCTGTAGCAGTTGAACGTGAAAATCCTGGAGAGTGGGGAAGAATAGGTGTACGAGGAGGTGCAAGGGGCATGCGTGGAGAGACCGGAGGAGTGAAATGAGTAGATGGCGATTTGGGGAAGGCAATTATTCCACTGCTATCTTGATGAGACTTGTTTTTAGAGAGTGGGAGGAAGGAGAAAATAGAGCGGAACAGAGAGGTACGGCTAGATAACGAGGGAGCAGAGAACGAAGACATGGAAGGTGATCCTGCACGAAACAAGATTCAGAAGAATTTGATAATTGTAGGAGATATATACACACCTGACGACATTGGTAGTGCGTTGTCATTTGCACTCAGACTGAGAAAAAGAAACAGAGGTGCCAGCCACACACAAATGCCGAAGAAGGACGCAATTTCAATAAATCCTGGTGCCGTCGACCCGCTGCCCAGATGACTCCTGGGGTATCTCGCTTGATGTGTGAAATACGAGAAGTGAAAGAACCATGTGAAGTGGTCCGCAATAACTAGTACGCAGGAAGCGAGGAAGGCTGGCGATGAGAGTGATATGAGTGGCCAGGTATGTGAGAAATTTTGGAGGTAGACAATGTGACAGATGATAGAGAAGGTAGTCTGGAGAAATGGGAGCGAGTCTGTGAAGTATAATACAACGTGAAAAAATATCACGGTCTGATTGTACCATTGTCAAACGATGCAGTGTCAAAAGATGCATGAATACGACATACATAAATCCCTCTTTGACCGATTTGCTTGGCAAGTCTACTATGTTCTTCAATCAATTCCGATACATACAATAGCCCACTCGCTAAAAAAAGACCAGGAGTTGGTAAAAATTGTCAATATTGCCAAACAAGGGAAGAATGTGGTACGCACCTAGCGAAAGGGTAACGAAGGCAAACGCTGCAAAGACAGCAAGGTAACTTTTTCCATGGGATCAGATCTCAATTTTCATTAATAAAAATATTTAACATTTACCTCACATAATAAAGCAACCCCATAGAAGTTCCCTTTTTACTGAACACCCAGCAGTTCGCGGCAGGCAGGAGAGACACCGACGACCGCAAGGAAATGCTCAAATTAGAAGTATGTCGTATTGAACACGTGGAATTTTCTCACGTGCGTGAGTCCTCATTATCGGTGGCTGTGCCTTGCACTGTGCGGCATTGAAGGAAGACCCATGAGCAATCTTGAGAGTAAGTAGATCACTGCATCCTCTCCTACAATTGGCTGATTTTTGACACAGAAACCCTTTTCCAACTCAAGGCAAGCACTGGTCCAAATGGTCATGTCGTCATCCTAACTCAATCCTTGTATACAGTTCACCGCAAAGACTCTAAATCGTCAGGCAAAGAAAGCACAGAAAGATGAAAATGTAGAGAAATCTAAAGTCAAAAAGGTATATTTCCTTTGATATGTAAAGAATAATACTCATGTGCCAGGGAAACTAATCTCCAGGCTTTGCAACAAGGCAACAACGAAGGAGCTCGGATATACGCCTCTAATTCCATTCGCAAGAAAAGCGAATCACTCAATCTGCTCAGGCTGTCAAGCCGTATTGATGCTGTTGCCAGTCGTGTGGAGACTGCCGTTACCATGCGCCAAGTCACTGGAAATATGACATCAGTCGTGAAAGGGATGGACAAGGCTATGGAGAGCATGAACCTCGAAAGGGTAGGCGGCTCGTTAGTATCTTTCTCTTACTACAGTTCCTAATGGACTATTTAACAGATATCTATGGTCATGGATAAATTTGAAGCCCAATTCTCCGATCTTGATGTTCAAACAGGATATCTGGAAGACGCTATAGGGACAACCACCGCCATCTCAACACCACAAGATCAGATCGACCTGCTTCTTCGCCAAACAGCTGAAGAGGCTGACATCGAGTTGCAACACGATCTAGGCGCGAAGAACGTCGACACTCTCACTGAGCCTGGTCTGAAAGAACGGGTATTCAAGGAAGATGATCAACTGGCGCAACGTCTCCGTGCTTTACGGCCAGCCACATAGACATGTCTTTCCGTTTCTTATATTCTTTGTATCATCGTTTCGGTCTTGGGATAGGTTGTCTTGTAATCACCACCATCATTAATGAGCAGATACTTCATACCCATTCATGACACTCATGCGAACAGCAAGAAGCAACAAAACAGTAAATGGTCATGGCGAAGGTATGTCAACTCTGATGATATGAAAACAAATTATGAGTAACATGTAAAGTGCTTTGTAGAATCAAAACAAAATCATACAACACATCAGCGGAACGCACAGGATGTCCAACACCAATAACTTGAACGTATAAGGACAAAGACGAGTCCAATGAATGGAAACAGAAGGGCTACTCACATGCGCGTAGATAAACAAACATAATCAAGTATGCATACAAGACGAAATGAAAGAAAATAATGCACGTATGGACTGAGAAATAGATTAATGTTCATTTTTTACGATACTATCCAAACTGACCAGTAACTGAAAAATACTATATCTGCAGAATAGAAGCCGAACCGGAGAAAACAGGAGGACCATCACACATTTTGCAAAATGATCCGCACAAGATTATCCATAAGTCGGTTTTTTTCATCCAGTTGTAAGGTGGGTACAGTTGCCAGTAATGCATCCACTTTAGAGATAATACCGGTCGGACCATCAAAGGGAATTTCACGAGCATCAAACTGATATATATCTAAACAGAACAGCCATTGCGGGGTGAGCACAGCTCTCCTAGAGCCTGCAAAAGTAAAACTTACACATCTTGAACCGTATATACCTAGCTTCTCCAAGTAGTTCCTTAAACTGCTCTTCAATTTCTCTTCCAAGGTTCAACTTCCCAGACGCAATGTCGTCCGACTTCAAACCCGTTGTACCATGGTCATAAGCACCTAAATTTAATGATCTCGAACTTGATGAAGCATTCATTGACCGATTGAAAAGGGATGATGATTTCAACAAAACATCTTCTCGAACTCTTGAAGGAGCCCAAGAAAGACCAAGATTGAGATCCAACGACCGACCTTTGACTCCAGACCCAACATTAGCAACGAGGGTAGTGTATTTGGATGTAGATACGGGCAATTGACTCCGTTTAGGACTCTGACTGCCCTTGCTTTCAGTTGGTTGGTCTTTGATTTGCTCCTTGAGGGCAGGCCGCTCTTTCTCCTGTTCTTTTCCCTGTTCGGTTCGTTCATCCCAGGGCTCAGAAACTTCTTTAGCCGCACCAGCAACCGTTGTACTCCGGGTCAGCGAGGAAATTGGTGATTCGAATGGGAGCAGCCCATGTTGTGTTATATTCCGGTTTCTAGATTGGAAAAACCGTCTCGCAGAAGCTCTGCTGAAACTCGGGGATTTGCGTAATGTCGTAGTAGAAAATGGTGTTTGCTGTCCGTTACTCGAATAAGCAGGGGGAGGATTTATCTGGGGAGGTCCCGGTTCGGAGTCTTCCAATACCACATTTTTCTTCACCCTTGCCTGCTTTTTGATTTCTTTTGCCATCTCTTCCCTCTCCTTCCCTCTCTTCACAGATGTATCTTTCTGCATCGTCCCTACACCTGCCAGTCCTGGACCTAAAGCACTTTCTCTTACTGTCAAAGTCTCACCACTTCGACTCCAAGCACTTGTCACAGTGGTCGATGTCCCATTACTGGGTGATCTCTGCAGCGCAATGGTACCCAAACCAGGACGTTCAAAGTCAAAACTACCATGTTTGCTGTTCAGTGCACTCCTACTCGTCCTCGAAAGATTCTTCCTCAATGTAAGATTGTCAGAGGGCTCCTTTTCCTTTCCCTTCAAACTTTGATGCCGCGACACCGCAGCAATCTGGAGATCTTTTGATTCCCTTGATAGCCTTCCTTCTTCATCAACGACATCCATTGTACCACGATACCGGAATCCAGTATCAAATGACCTATTCCTGAATCCAAAGCGGGACCTGTTTGCCGAGGCACCAGCGGACTTGATTGGTCCTCCTGAGATCGTCTTTGAACGGGTTGTAGAAGCTGGTACATTGGGAATGTCAGAGTCAGGACATGAGTAGACGGGACCTGTGGGGGGTCCAGGAACTGCCTTATTGAGGCCGCATCGCTGCAACGAGGGCACACGCTTTGGAGCCGAAACGAGTACGCTCGGAGAACTATGATCTTGTGACTGACTAGAATCCTTGTCTGGATGAAGAGTGGTTATCCCAAGGCACATTGTGTGAAGAAAGATAAACTCACATGAGAAGAAGCCCCGGAACTTTGCTGAGCCAAGACGAACGTCGCCATCGAGCTCTTTCGTCCGACTAGGTTGGTCATGGAGAGTGAGGGAGCTAAGGGAATGTGTCGTGGAAAGGTTGGCCCGAGCAGCCGGTAATGCTGGACTAGCAGCCCGAGAGGACGACTTGGAAGGTGGCTGGGGTCGAGAATCCTCCTCAAATCCGGGGGGAGGTGGAGGTGGAGCATCCATCGACAGGCGGGGTGATCTAGGTCGTGACCTCGATCGTGATCGTGGCTTTGAGATCGAGATACCAAAAATATTGATTTTACGGCATGGGTTAGCTGGAACATTGGCATCGGAGCTTTCTGGTTGCCTAATTGAGGAAGGCACTGAGATGCAAGATGGTGGCTGTCTTTTAACTTTCGGTGTATCCACTGTAGCTGTAGTAACTGTAATCGTCGTCGAGTTTATGGGACGGGATGGTATTTTATATGGTGGTTTTGAACCAAAATTCTCCTTCGTATGACCATTTTGCGGTACGTTGGGTACTGGGCCGGGGGCTAATATGTTGGTTTGCGGCCGTGAACGGGATCTAGAACGAGTGAGGATACTATAGAACTAGCAGTAATTTATCAGGCATGCATTATTTGCATTGATGCTGGACGCACTCTGTTCCCTTTCTTCATCGGTCGTGCAGGTCTCTCGCCTGTGGCGCCGAATGTGGAGGAAAACATATTACGCAAGCCAGCACTTTGTTGCCTGGATAAAATGTTTCTGGGGCATCGGCGAGACCCGAACGGCCGGGTTGATCCTTGGAAAAAAGACACCGAGTTGAGCATGGCGACTAAAACATGTCTGGGGAAAGAGGTTGCACCTGGGATAATCTCTCGTTATGGCGTGATGAACTGGCAATGGGGAGAGGAGAAAACTGGAAGAGGAGGACAACACGTGTTAGGCACGATGAACTCGTGTATCTACGCACATTTTTTAAAACTTTCCCAGAGCACCGAGTACGGAGTCAGCAAAGCGGAATGTGTGCTTCTGCAGACAAAGAGAAAAAGCGGTCTATGAGGTTTTCAGAGGAAATGATTGTGGAATGATTATGGCCAGGATTCCATCGACTTCATTCTACGAGGGTAGGGTCCAGTGCGATTTGTTAGCTTCGGACGAGATCAGTCCCGTGTCGATCTTATTTTTTTGCACAACTGATTCATGATTGCCTCTGTCAGCCGCCTTCCTCAAAGCCAATCGGACATCAGCAATGGCTGGATGTGAGTCAACGTCTTGCGCAGCTCACTTTCTGCTGATTGATCATCTCCCATAGGGTTAGGTGTTCCAAGACGTCATTTTGTGCTCATAGCCGCTCTATATGACCGACATTTGACTTGAGCTTGCCATCCATGCCCCTTTCCAGAATACTTCCAAGAACACCGTGGCCACGACTGTACCTAGGATTCAGCCGTTTTTCATCGTCGTCAGCAATAACGCCGCCATGTCCAGCTGCGTCATTGAGCGGCGTTCGTGGAGGCCAGCCACATTTTCCCTGCGTTGATGCTCATGCAGTCCGTGCATCGCGCATCCTGGAGTCTTTTTCCCAACGTAAATCTACTCTAGATGACGAACAAACAGACACCGGTCCCGAACCATTTTATGCCAGACCAAATCCAACGACATACCATAAATATCATCACCCTCATCCTCTTCCCCTCACATACTCCCTTATCCCCTTACCGTCGTTTGATATAGTCTATGAAAGTTGGGGAACACTTTCACCTGCCAAAGACAATGTGATTCTGTTACATACTGGTCTCTCGGCTTCATCACATGCTGCTTCAACCAGTCTCAATCCCACTCCTGGATGGTGGGAAAAGTTTATTGGGCCTGGAAAGGCTCTGGATACGGATCAGTTCTTCATTATTTGTACGAATGTCCTTGGAGGATGTTATGGATCCACTGGGCCATCTTCCATCGAACCTGACACCGGTGAACCTTGGGCAACGAGATTTCCTGTTCTTTCAATATTCGACATGGTCCGGGGACAATTCTCGCTTTTGGATCATTTGGGTGTCAAGAAGCTGTATGCAAGCGTGGGCTGTTCTATGGGTGCCATGCAGAGCTTGGCTGCTGGTTGGTTATTCCCTGAGCGAGTAGGGAATATCGTTAGCATCAGTGGAACTGCAAGGAGCACACCTTCCAGTATCGCAATGCGGTTTGCACAACGCAGTGGTGCGCCTTCCTTTTTCTCCTATCTTAGTCTCAATTAAACAACGCCTAGTACTTATGGCTGATCCAAATTGGAATAACGGTTCCTACTACAATGGACTGCCCCCTCATACGGGTATGAAGCTAGCACGACGTAGGTCACATTGTCCCTTGTTTTATCTCTTACATGTTCTGACTACCTCACAGAGATCGCTACCATTACCTATCGTTCAGGACCGGAATGGGATCAACGATTCGGTCGTCAAGTCCGTAAAGCCCCCGAGATTGCCACCCAAGAACTTGGGCCCAATCGCACACCGGCGCTTTGCCCTGATTTCTTGATTGAAACCTACCTCGATCACCAAGGCGAACAGTTTTGTCTAAAATATGACGCCAATTCTCTCATCTACATCTCCAAAGCTATGGATCTCTTTGACTTGACATATTCCACACTGAAGGCTCTTAACATCAAACCTCTCTCTCCCCCTTCCACCCTTTCTCAATTACAATCACGAGAACAACATAAAACATCTCATTCAAAATCACACCCTCCACCAGTCAATCCCGCACCACATTTATCTGATCTCGCAGCAGGTATGACTCCTCTTGCTGATATACCTACGTTGGTGCTGGGTGTACAGAGTGATATCCTGTTCACTGTTGAACAACAGAGAGAGGTTGCTGATGCTTTGAGGATGGCAGGTAATGGAAACGTGAGTTATTATGAGCTGGGCGGTGTTTGGGGGCATGACACCTTTTTGTGAGTGGATACGTTCACTTTTCAAGATTTTGTCCTCAGCCATATGATGTGTGCTTTGTTAGGATTGATGTTCTGAATGTTGGAGGCGCGATTCGTGGATTCCTGTCATAATAGTAGGACAGACTGTGTTCTATAACCAGAGTCATAGGTGAAAAGTTATGCTAGCACTTAGATACCCAATTTAGTAACAAGTGATGTAATCTCCAAGTGGCCGAAACCATGCTCAGTCAGACAGGTAGTCGCCTCCTTGCCGTATCACAGTTAAGAACATAGGATACTCAAGACTAGTCATATCTAGGCGTGAAACTTCACTCAAGGGGATCTGTTTTTCACCATGAATCGACTCTTTGGAACGTCGGCTAGCAGGAAACCAAAACCGACTCTTCAGGATGCCATTGCCGCAGTCCGTCATTCTCATCTTTTATACGCTCCTGAAACTTACGTTACATATGTATGCTATATCTCCGAGGATAGACAGATACACGTATAGGATCAATAGAAGTCAAGATTCGAAAACTTGATGGTGAACTTGCACGTCACAAGGAGCAGATGAGTAAACTGCGGAATAGTCCTGGAAAGGTCCGCTTTCATGCTAAAGACTTTTCGAATTTATTGCTAACGTCCCCCGACACCCTCACCCTACATATCCATAACAACGAGCAGAAGGCAGTCCAACAACGAGCACTCCGTACCCTCCAGCAAAAGAAGATGTATGAAAATCAACTCGCCCAACTCACTCAACAATCATTCAACATGGAGTCCACTGCAATTGCAACAGAGAATCTAAGAAACACAATGGCGACTATGGATGCTATGCAAACTGCGAATAAGGAATTGAAGCGACAATATGGGAAGGTTGACATTGACAAGATCGAGGTATACTTCTTTGATCTTTCAGACTGATGATGATGACTGCCTTTCCGTTATAGAACATGCAATACGATATGGAGGAGCTGCTCGAACAGGCAAATGAAGTTCAGGAGATGTTGGGACGATCTTACGCTGTCCCAGATGAACTTGACGAAGCCGATCTTGAAGCCGGTACGTTTGCTATTACCCGGAATTTCAATTCACAAACCAAGATTTAATACCAATAGAACTTGAGGCACTGGCGATGGAACCAGAGGAAGAGGAGATATCATATCTCACAGACATGAATAAAGTGCCTGATTTCATTGACGACCCACCAGTGGAAATTCATGAGGTGAGCATCTGTTCTTTCTGCGTATTGATCGTAGTAAAGATCATGCCCGACAGAGTCCAGAGAAGGAGGCAGTCAAAACGACAAGTTGAAGAACCCCTTCGTGGTTATATATATTTATATCCATTTCCACATTGATAAGATCTTGGTACCATGAGCTGGATGATCATGATGTTGTATCTTGGTCAACCGTAGCGTTTCCCCTCAGGAGAGTCCGAGAACCAGTCGTCCGAAGACCTGGTCTCTTCAGGAGGCGCCACGTTGATAACGGTAGATTTAGTTTGGGAATCTGCGAAAAACAATTCGAAACTCAGGCAGACCTCATAAGAATGAGATAGGCATACATGCATGGAATGCTTCTAAACCGTTCTCCCGGCCTATTCCACTCTCCTTCATCCCGCCCCTAGAATGATATTCAATCATAATACGATGGCAATACAGGGCACATCTCACCAAGGGGAACTTGGGTCATTACGATGATGTGTATTGACCCAACAAATTCCAGCTTCGATCTCAGCAGCTACGCGGTGTGCTCTGGAGAGATCCGAGGTCCAGATCCCAGCACCTAATCCATACTTGCATGAATTTGCTAGGGCCACACCTTCAGCTTCGTCCTGAGGTGTGTCAGCACCGAACGCCAAGGATTATGAGAAAGGTTTACACACCTGGAATCTACGAACAACCACTACAGGTCCAAAAATTTCTTCTTTCCAGAGCTCATCTTCTGTTTCGATATCAACGATGACAGTAGGCGAGTAAAAGCTGCCATTTGAGAAATCAAACCCATCCAAATCTGAAGTACCCATCATACGGCCTCCTCCCATGATAATTTTACCAGAAGTGCGCATGACCATGTCATCTATTCGTTTCAGGCTATCAACAGAAATCACAGATCCCATGGTTGACCTCGGATTTAAGGCTGCGGAAAACGTCAGCTCATATTGTTTTTATGAGGAAAGAAATGGGTGTTTCGTACGATTGCCCATCCGACGTTTGATTGATTCGGCTTTCTCGGTGAAGAGAGACATGAAAGTGTCGTGAATATCATTTTGGACGAGGATGCGTGTGCCAGAAACACATGTTTGACCGGAAGCTATGAATGCGGCAAATGCTGCTCCATTGACGGAGGAGATGAGATCTGCATCATTGAAAACTATAATAGGTGCCTATGGTACAAGACCGTCAGAGAAAGGAGAAACTACAAGGCAATTTGGGATATACCTTGCCACCCAGCTCAGCTGTAAATGAAACAAGATTCCCACCAACGAGACTTCCTACGTTGCGTCCTGTACGAGTCCCGGCCTAGAGAAGGATTGATCTCGAGTCTGAGGTTAAGAAGCTGGAGATGCAGGCTTACGGTGATATCAACTTTTCGAATGAGTGGGTTCTGAACGACCTCTTTGCCTGTGATGGGACCCAGTCCTGGGAGAATAGTCAAAACACCTTCGGGCACTAATGGGATGCCTTCCTCAGTATGAAGTCTCGGAATTGCTAATGCGAAACCCTCACCTCCTGCTTCCGTGGCTAGCCTAGCGAACTCCAAGATGGTTATGGGTGCCAGCTGCATACGTTTCTGTCAGGGTCGGTGGCGATATCAACATTCAGATGAATCTACTTCGGATGGTTTTACAATGATACTATTCCCAGCTGCCAACGCCGGGGCGATCTTTTTGACTGCTATAAAAAGCGGATGGTTGAATGGCTAGTGAAGGATTCGTGAGAAATCCCAGTAGATGAGAATATGGGACTAACAGTAATCTGAGCGACTACTCCTAGAGGTACACGTTGGACATAATTCAAGAGTTTGCCTTGGGTAGGTGCGACATAAGCATTCGTTGTTCGAAGAAGTGCAGCATGATAGTCGCTGGAATCCGAGTGTAGCGAGGATACAGAGTGTGACAAAGCCATACGTACAGCCATTCTGGAATTCGTCCCAGTTGTGCATTCAATTCTCGTATAGTCCTCCCTGTTTGCAAGGATTCCATTTGGGCAAATTCGGATGTTCTTCGTTCTAAAGCTCGGGCAAGGTTTGAAAGTACTTGTGAGCGATGGATAACCGAAGCCTTTGACCATACTCCGGATTCGAACACAGCTTGTGCATTCTGAATAGCTACCTTGGCGTCTTCACTCGTAGATGATACAACTCTAGGAACGAGATTCAGTAGCGCACGAGGAAAGCTGAGACACATACTGGCAAAGCTCTTCTCCTGTCGCAGGGTTTACCACCGAAAATCTGCAAGTCTCAACCGAATATTCAAAAGGTCATTGACATATAATTTCTTACTGTTCTCTGTCACCCACACTGAGATCCACATAGGGATAAGGACCATACTGCTCCCGGTGGAAATACCGCTGCTGAAATTGTCACTCAATGGACTAGGATGTATGTCATACTTACAGCTTGCATTAAAGACCTTAATTGAATTCTGCTGCTCCTCAAGAACATGGATGCATTCACACAGCAGGCATTTAGTCATCCACATTTTCGTGTGACTGGCAATGCTTATTGTGAATGACTCGTCACACGTCATGTCAGGCGACCGGTAACAGCGGCATGTGACTACCAAAGTAGTGTAGAACAATAAACAATAAACAATAAAACCTGAGACATCCTTATCCCGGTCTCAAAGTATAATGGTAGTAATTGCAACGGTAGTAACGAAAAATAAAAGCGATCCCAGCCCACAAAAGACGGCGAGAGAACTGAGGGATACGTTCATTCATTGCAGTGAGGGAGTGACAAGCGTGCGCATGCGATCCGAATATCTAAACCGGTCCCAGCGAGGTCGAAGCGTGACACATTTTGAAATTGGTTCGAAATGATAAACAAAAACGCGTAGTCCACGTGATGAAATGTTTCGCGAATGTATTTATACTTTTGACCCGTCTTATTTCCCTATCACTTTTCTTTCCCATACTTCCCCCACTTGCCCCACATCTTCCCCCACTTATAATGTCTCTCAGACGGTCATCCCGCGCTGCTTCAACCAAACTTGTTCATAACCCTGCTCCTGGAGTCGCAGAAAAACCTGCACCCAGGCCGCGGAACAAACGTCCAGCTTCTCCAGAGAGAACTGATGGGTCAGCTCCCAAGCGTACTCGCGTTGCTCACCCCAACAGAAAGTCAAATAATGCACCCCCTGCGCCTGTCAGGAAGGCTCGCAGCACTACAAAGCCCGTCGTAAGGAGGACTCGGGTCGAGCCCGAGGGAGCCGACGAGGTCAAGGCGAAAGCACCTAAGGAGAAGCCTGCTCCTCTCCCCCAATCAAAGCCTTACTTGAATGCTCTACCTGTCCCTTCCCAGCCCACGAGACCTAGTCCTCTGATGTTTGCCTGGGGTGCTGGCAACTTCGGTCAATTTGGAATGGGACCTGATGTACTTGGTGAGCTGTCCAAACCCAGGCGAAACCCATGGGTCGAGGAACAGATTGCGAAGGGCACTTTCGGTGGCGAAGGTGCTGGAGTTGAGTCAATCGCTGCCGGTGGTCTTCATACTCTTTTCATAGATGAGAAGGGAACTGTGCGTTGGTATCCCCCATCATGATGCTGTCGCTGACTGTGTATCAGGTATGGTCTTGTGGAGTCAATGACAATGCCGCTCTTGGTCGTATCACCACCAATGTTCCTGACCCCGATAACGAAGGCTCATTCCTCGATATCGATGAATTAATCAGTTGGCCAAGACCCATCGAAACATTAGTCGAAGAGAATTTTCGTGCTGTGCGCGTCGCTGCCGGCGATAGCATCGGTGCTGCGATCAGTGATAAGGGTGAATTCCGCACGTGGGGAACTTTCCGGGTGGGTCTCTTGTTTTTTCCCGCCAAATGCTATTGACAGTGATTCAGGGGGTTGATGGGGCCCTCGGCTTTTCCGATAGCAAAGATAAACAAGATCTGCCTACCTCCACACTTGATCTGAAATGTACACCCGGTGACTATGAGAAAGTCACCTCGGTAGCCGCTGGCGCCAATCACATCGTCGCCTGCACTACACATGGGAATATCTATACTTTTGGTGCTGGCGAACAAGGACAGCTCGGTCGGAAAATATTGGAGCGCCGAAAGATTCGTGGTACTCAACCTGCGAAGATTAATCTTGCTACTCGTTCACGAAAAAGTGTTGACGTTGGTGCTGGCTCCTTCCATTCCTTCGCCATCGATAACCGTGGCGATGTTTGGGCTTGGGGCCTAAACAATTGGGGCCAAACTGGCACCGGTTGGTCGTCGCCTCAGAGTACAGTCATACTTCAGCCCAAGAAGGTTGAGGCCTTGAGTGCAAAGAACCTTGGATCAGACAGAGTGGTCCAGATCGCTGGGGGTGAACATCACTCCCTTTTTTTGACGAGAGAAGGAAAAGTCTATGCATGTGGACGCATGGACGGAGGCCAGCTCGGTTTAGAAGATGACAATCTTGCTGTCGCTGAGTGGAAGTTGGAGTACGAGAAAAACTTCAAGGAGCCATTACCACAGTTTCTTCCTGAACCAACACTCGTCACCTTCCCTGATATGGATGATCCTATTACCCAAGTTTCCTGTGGTATTCGCAACAGTGCGGCGGTGACCAGAGGCGGTGCCCTTTACTGTTGGGGACAAGGTATGCAAGGTGAACTTGGCTGTGGTGACGAAGAAGAAGTTCGAACGCCGCGAGTTGTCGTGCGCAAAGAAGGTGGTTCTTGGACTGCCCATGCCGTATCCTGTGGGGGTCAGCATACTAACGCTCTTTTGAGCAAGAAGACTCAGTAATTCATTCTGTCCGCGATCCAAGGGATCTACAGCTGTTTTATCTCATTGTAGTCAATAATTTTCTATTTGCTTTGCTTGGTTTGAAACTTATCCTTATCATTTACGTAGTCCGTCAAGTAGTCTATCGAGCTGTGTTAATTTCATTTCTGTTATTTTTCGGTGCTGCATTATTTGTCAACCGGTGTCGGGGTGTTGCTCCAAGGTCAGTGCTTTTACCACATATTGGTCAGTCCTCAGCTCTATGACACGTTAAAGGGCCAATTATACTTGAGAGCGCTCGTGGAGATAAAAATTTTAATGGCGAAGCACCGTTTCTCAGCCCTGAGTTAATTCAATCGTAGTTTCTCATGACCGTATCTTAATGTAGTTCTTGGGATAACAAATTTAATCGGGGAAGTACGAAGAACAAATTTTGTTACTATCTTGGCGATACCGAATGAGGAAAAGTCTTGTCCAGGAGTTGCACTTACCGTGCCTGTTTCACAGGGACGGTCCGTACAATGGCAATTTTGGCGGGCTAGAAAAATTCTCCTTATTCCAACAGCACTACTTACCCGAATCCGGAGGTATTTATTCATCTTTCCTCTTACTCGGCTCACTATCTACTATCCCTTTTATCCCTTACCATGTCTCTAAATAATGAGGTGCGATTGTCCTATGTACGCGTGATCTACTGATCACATTTTGTAGAAGTATACCTTCTTGAACGCTAACATCTTCATTTCTGACGAAGCGAAAGCGATATTTGATGATCTCCTCGACATGGCGAAGAATCGGAATCCAGACGCGTTTAACATGTATATAATTAATGGTATGTTTGCAGCATAAAACCGACGCCACCGTCCAAAAATGACATGAGCTCAACAATTCTAATCAATCTGGAAACCCCCATAGACTACTATCCCCAAGCCCTTCACGACCTTGTGAGAATGGCACTGGTAACCATCTATTCAAAAGTCACCAATAAAGATTGGAAAAGGGCTTTCTATACAATCGAGGGCTTGACCTTTTTCTTTGAGCTCGAATCTGTCTGGGCGAGTGAGTGTTCATACGTTTCCTTCGGATGTCTTCTGATCATCAGCTAGCTTGTTGCAACGAGGAACTCACGAATGCCACAAATGATCTCTATGGGGCTCTCTTACTTGAGATCCTAAAAGGTCTGGAAAGCTCGAACACCCTTTCTCCAAGCATCTTCCCCAACCTAGAGAACGTGCTTCACTCAGCTTATACCTTTGGCGAAAACATAGAAAGCTTCCATCACAAGACTAATTATCCAGCTATTTGCAAGGCCAAGGCTCGCGCCTTATTCAAAGACACTACAACGATCGATCAAACACTATATGAGGCACGTCTTCGCGGATACGCAGAGAGCATTGAAGATGCCGAGGAGAAAAAAGAGTTTCTAGTCGGTGTGGAAAAGCATGTGAAGAAGACCAAGGCGGCAGATGTATGGTATATGAAAGGGAGGACCGAGGAACATGAGATTAAGACGACTGATCTGGAAAAGGCATGGAACAGATGCAGGCAAGACGCACCCATTGTGCCATTAGGAATTTGGAGAGATTGGGATCTGACCAAGTGGACCGAGGAAGATAAAAAACGGTTCTCATTCTGCAGCAGAGATGATGACATTTGATGTAGTACTACCTGAATGTAATTCTTGTCCTCATGAAGGGTACCTTTGCAAGTTCGATAGTTTATACTTGTCGACCTGAATCCAAAAACTGATCAGATATAAGTGGCAGCAAGACGGCCAACGATATAGTCGCCAGCATTGACTGGAGAGTATTTGTGCTTGTCTCCACAATTGGGCAAACATGCAATGTTTGCACTGAAATTCGGATTGCAGAAAAATGCGATGGATTGACGTGCAGGTGTCAACGTTTTTTCGACATTGATCTGTTTCGCAGGAGGTAGTACAACACGATGAAGGGTTGAACGAAGCACATCGTTACTCCAACGGGCCAGAAGGTCTCCCACATTAACAACGATCGTACCTTCCTAGAGCAACTTAGAGATCACAGGCAGTCTAGACAAAGGAAGGAAATCCTCACGATAGGTGTCGCCGGAATGAATGTCCCTGTATGGGGATCTTTTACTTCCAATCCTCCCACCTGTAAACGAGGTCATTAAACTGGGATAAAATGAATGTTACAGCTGCTAAGCGTTCATAACATACGGAATCTTGGAACAACAATGTCAACGCCCCATAGTCTATTAAACACTCATGTCAATGAACTGAGAAGGAGTCTCAGTGTATACTCACCACTATGAACCCCAGCGCGAGCCTGTCCTTCACCTTCCAATAAGGCTCTTTCCACAGGTGGATAGGACAGAAGTCGTAAATTATGACACTGGCCATTGATCTTATCATCGAAGAAATGTTCCCCAAGGCTGAGTCCGAGTGCGATCGAGCGCATTACATCGACATGCAGATTGTGACATGTCTGTTGCACACAATCAGTCAGGTCGCGGTAATTGCGCTTGCATTGTCTCCTCGGTAAAGTCAAGACACACCTGATAGAAATTCAACATCATCTGCTTGAAACTTGGAACATCGGCCTCGCGAGGCCACATGTTCTTCCATTCACTTTCCCAATCTCTGCCTATCTCCATGGACTCCTTGAAGTCAGGGGCTTTGGCTCGAAGGGCCATGATTTCATCGGGAATTGTAGACTGCGTCACTCGCTCCCGGCCAACTTTTACATAACCACGATTTGAACGTGGGTCCTCCCAAGCAAGTGACGACTAAAGATAGAAGCAAAGCAGCGTACTTGAGACAATTATACATCCGGCGATATGAAACCTACCTTGACTTCACTGGGGAGTTTAAAGAATTCAGCGCTCTAGGACTATATTCATCAACATGGACGATGGCACAGATAAATGAACTGGCTTTCTGAAAAGTAGCCCGAATCACATCTGTGCGGTTCTGAGTTGCACAGCAATGTCAGAAGGTTGTTGTCGACCTACCAGAAGAAATGCCATGATTTTTAAGATAAATGAAACCGCTTTCCTTGAATGCAGTGACCACTTCCTCGGCCGTTTGCTGCCTCCTCCCCGGACGTACTTCATTCTTGAACTTGGAGAAGTCGATGACTGGGATTCTGAAGGTATTCGCCTTGGCTGCAGCAGTAGCCAGTCGCCTTTTAGTGGTGACGCTAGTTATGTCTCTAAGAGCATCGTGAGCTGGCATGAGAAGTAATGTGAGAAGAATCAACTGTTTGAACAGTTATACGATGATGATGTGGTACGCTCGAAAAGTGAACGACCTGATCCCTCAGCTCAGATCGGCGGAAGACTGTTGTCAAAACTAGAATATGACCACCACACATACACCTCGTGCGCTTCAATCATCGTATTTAATAACCTGAAGTGCTCCTAGCGAAAAGCATTAATACCAATAATCTTCGTACCCACGTCTTTAGGATGCCCAAGACGGACAGGCAAGAGTCTCCTTTCAAAAACTACATCATAAAAAACCATATGATGACATTTCTGAGTAGTTCTACTCCTTCATACTCATTCCATGGGTCGAACTCAAGCCATTCCAAAGATAGCGGGTAGGTGAAGAGATCGTGTCGGCCGACATGTGTACATTCACCTCTTAGGCAGGGTGGACGCACCTACCACGTCCCGAACTATGCCACAAGGTTTGACCACGCCCACATCAATCCATTTTACATATCACAAGTTGACAGACCGACCAGCTACGCCAATGAAAAGTCACACCTCATCTCTGTGACATTTGACGAAGATAAAAGCGCCAGGAAAACAACTGTTGCCCTTGTTTTTATGTTTCTCTTGTTCCTAGGTTATTCGAGTTCTGTGATTCAGAGTCTGCAAAAATGTTTCCATGGCTTTCGATCCTCCGACATTTTGGAAGTCCAGGAGCAACTAAAGACATCCATCCGCACGGCTGAAGGCACAGGACCATCACCTACCGGATCCTCAGGCAACCCCCGCACTGAACATCCTCACTTGAGTATTGCCGATGATGCACAAACAGGAAGTACAGAAATGGGAAATTTCAACGGTCTCCCTGCGACTACGAGTTTATATTGGGGTGACTTAAGGGGTGACGCACATTGTCTTGCTTATGGAATACGAAGATATACTGCGCCCCTGCGAAATGTGCCGTTCTGGGCCAATCGCACTCAGGCATGTAAGGAAACTGCGATTCAAATCAATGGTCTTGGCTTTCGCCCTCCTGATCGGTGTGAGGTCAAGGTCTGTCATTCTGCCATCTGCATGGCAGCATTTGCAACTTATGTCTGTCCAGTGGCCATTTGGAGCTGTTAAAGGGCACTGGAATATCAGTGAAAACGGTTGTACTCCTGTATGGGGCAAGTTTACTGACAAGGTACGCCTTCAACTGGCATTGGAATATCCTGAACTAACATAAGGCTTTTCTGGCTAGGGTTGCGTCAAGAAGAATTCACAAAAACGAGTACGTTGGGATACAAGGTTTAACTGGTTATAATGCTGAAACCGTAGCTAAGCTTTTTCGTTCAAGGCTTCGGAACATCAAGAAAGGAGAGAACAGGAGGATGTTATGTGAGAGTGCACCTGCATATGTTGCAGACACATATCGCTCCATGCCAGACGCGTGCGAGGACCAGGTATGCCTATTCGAGCTCTCCAAGATCCTTGTTCACACATGCAAGGGGTTCTGGGGGACATACGGTTCCTGGATCGTAGAAGATCAGAAATGTTGATTGATGATACAAAGCTTAGATGACACAAAGTATCAAACATACTTACCTATTGTATTTAGTTTTCGCACAAACAACCAGATCATGTATATTTATACGTACTAACTATATATGAAAACCAGGCGTATTTATATTATGCAACTGTGGATGGAGAGCGAAGCCGGCGTAGCACTGCTGTCAGTGTCTTCCCACCATTAGGGCCCCATCTAAGGAGCGGTTAGAGTCGTAGACTTTACGGCAGAGATTGACCAACTCACTCTCCAGCAGCAATTTCCTGGCAGCATTGCTCAAATTCCTCTGAGGCTGAAACTTCTTGCCATTTCTCAATGACGTAGTCCTGCATATTTCAGGATATAATCTTTTTATCGCAATTTCCAATACTAACCTGCACTAGAATATGGAGCTCATCCCACATGGCTGTTGCCAGTAGAAGAGCAAAACTGGATTGTGGTGTCATTGTTGCCATCATATGCTCCAGAGCTAAGTCAGCAAGTCCAGGCATCGTGTATCTATGTGCCACCTGATACATCGACAACGCAGAAGCAGGATGCGGTTGGGGTGCTGGGTGGGGGTGGGGGTCGACAGTTGACATCAAGGATGGCTGTTGCGATCTGGGTGTGCGGGGGGAGATGGGAAAATGTTTGGACGGTGCCACTCCAGCATAACGACTCAGGGAAAGACCAGATGATTCAGGTTTCGATCTTGAAGGACTCGATGTCCCATTAACAGGTACGGGGAGAGTGCTGGTACCTGGCATTGGCCTGCGGTTTCGTTGATGGGTTGAGGAGCTGGAGGATGGAGATACTTTTACCATAGCCGTCCCCGAGGTAGTAGTATTCACAACAGTTGTCATGGTGGACTGCCGAAAAACCTCTGACGTCCTGCTAGCCGATCTACTCACATCAGGCATGGTAGTTCCATGGCTTTCACCGCTGGTTGCGCTTCTAGCATCCATCAGTATGTCATCTACGGGACCTGATAGAGTTTTCCAGTCCCATTCTCCATTTCGAGATGCAAGCCATCTGGCGCTCCAACCCGCACCCACACCCTCGACAGCAGCTCTTGGATCATCTTGCTCTCGAAAGAGAAGCCAGTTGGTGTAGCAAAACTTTAAAAGCCAGTACATGGTTTCAAAATCTGCCTCTTCCACGACTACAGTATACACCCTGCGTTCGCCACTGGAAGGTTCTGCACCTTCTGCGAATGCTGAAGACAGCATGGTTGTAAAATATTCCGACCTTCTAGTCAGAATATCTGAGTGAGCATAGATAATCCTTTTTCTGGCTGTTGTTGCTGACGAAAATGTAGAATGAGAAGAGCTGGAGGAGGGCGGTCGGTGGTTGAGTCCGGCTTCGAGTTTCGGACTTTGTCGAGGGACATTGGAATGTATTTCGGGGTTGAGCTTCTCCAGACAAACGAAACGAACGTCTCCAGTGTCTAAACATGCATGAATATCAGGCTTTGGAATCTGGTAACCACTGACTGGGGTTATCCAAAGAGGCCTCGAGGCCATTGAGAAGATCTCGTGGCACATAAGCGACAGAAGGCTGCTCAGGTATATACGGTCCAGCGGGTGAGTGAATTTGGACGCATATAACAAAGGAATCGGTTTCTTGTATTCTTGAGTTCTGCAAAAGCTCAGACAAGGATGGGAGAGGACATTCTGAATGAACAGATCAGTCACTGAGCATGCAAGTCTAGACAGATTCTCACCCCAAACTTCACTCTCTTGCCTGAAAACCCAATCACGCTGCCAGAACTGCCAAACCCAATCAGCTCGTAAGCTGCAATCGTCGACTCTGGTGTCATGACATCGAATGGCTACCATCATCGTAGTAGCCATCTCATACTCACTTCTCTGGGCGAAATCCATCATTAGAGATGTCAGGTATAATGATAGGGTCTGGCGAGTTGAATGCAGCGTTTCTTCACTCAATGGCGTGCAGACTAGAGTAGTGAACAAACGCTCTGAGAACTGCGCACAATATACACACCTATCTGAAGCTTGTATTTGTCTCCCATGATTGGAGACTGCCTCAATATCTCAAAATCCTCTGATTGGCTTTGGGTGGCAGTGGCACTTTGGCTGTCTCCTTCGACAAAATCGCGCAACTTATGTACATCCAGCACAATCCATTCGAGTCCCTAGGAAGTATCCCTAATATATGATAGTATGAGGAGGCACACGAGTACTCACCATAAATGACCATTGGCGTAAAGCCGAATCTGTCTCGACCAAACCAAGCATCGAGGAGATAGATCTCACTCCAGATGCTATTACAGACGATTTCCAAGGCAACGGCGTGCCACTGGAACTAGGTGTGGAACTTGTCCCCCTCAACGGCTCCATGCTAGAGGCTTGTGAATTTCTGGAAGATGTTGACGTGCCGCGTGGATACGACCACATCGACCGTGGCCAATCGTTTCGAGTAAAGCGGCTTGGAGACACCAGTGGTGATGAGCGTTGTTGATCAGACATGTGTATATCCAAAAATAGATGTCCCAATAGAAGAACGTGAGCTCAACACCGTTTTGCCTCTATTTTCAAACTTGATCGTCCCAAAACTCCAAGCTTCTGGGTTATGAATGGCTTGAACCGAATCATCAAAGGGTACTCGGAACCACTGAATAATTGAAGATTCAATGTTCAAATCAATTCACGTTCTACATAGATCATCCAAGAGACCACATTACGGGAATCTTGACGGTCCTCTATCTAAATGTAATTTCATATCAACTCAGTAAGTCTCCCAATGGACATCTTTCAGTACTTTGCGCATTACTGCAAGCGCCTTCAACAGATGATCTTAGCCGGAGTTATGGAGCGTACCTTCCCAGTGGTGGAAGCCCTGTTTACGCTGGAGGTCACCAAGAGGGTTATGCTTGTCCCTTAGAACATATCTTTCAGCCCGCTCAGTATCTGACTCCTGAAGAAGAGTTAGGTTGACTTCACGACTATCCAGATCTTTGAAGATAAACTTTCGTAGATGAGAACCTAGTAAATCTGATCTCTTCGGTTTGCGGAAAGTCAGGGGTAATTCGGAATTGGTGCAGAAAAAAACCTAAGTCTATAGCATATAGTAAGTAGGATTTCGAATGGACAAATCACTCACAATATTAATGAACTCCTGATCATACTTGTCTTCATCAAATTTGTTCATCCAGTCATGGAACGCGCGGCACTGTTTGAAATTGTGTTCTAGAGTGTGCAAAATCATTTTTGAGGAATCAGAAATTGGGATTCCAGCAAAGTTCTGCTGAGTTCTAAATATCCAGAAAAAAACACGAGGCAGAAGCAGCTGACCACAACGAGTATGCCTTCAGTATTCATGATCTGTTTCAAATCATTCCAAAATTCCGTCGTGAAGATATGTGCGGGAACACCTCCACCGGAGAAACAATCATGAACAACAATATCATACAAATCTTCTTCAGGACCGATCTGGATCTCCCGACTCCTCCGCTCTACAAATTGGCGAGCATCTTCAAGGAAGACGTTCTCAGGACCGGGATCCGGGAGCCCAAACCATCTACGGGCGGCATCATACACAGCAGGGTCGATTTCGACTACGGTTGTATTGAGACCATGTCGGATGAACGCAGCTGTTGAAAAGCCAGTTCCTAGTCCTCTAGTCCCCTGTCAGTAGGATATGGAACGAGGCGGAAAATTTAGGCGTACATTGTTAAGGCATTCTTCCATTCTCCGGTTCTCCCAGTTTCGGTGCTATCTACTAATCTTGCGGCTTCTTGCAACGCAAATGTACTGTAAACGGTATCACCCAACTTTGCTCCGTAAGAATCCTCAATGAGCGGCTCGTTGTCCAAGGCGACAGCTCTATCCTTTGTCCAAACGCCCCCAAGAAGTGAATGATCCGCACGAAGATACCTCACAGAGTCCATTGAATCTTCCTCACCACGAGGTGAAGACAAAGTCTCACCGACCTCGATCAATCCGGTGACAGATTGCACTGCAGAACGAATTTGGAGCTTGCCAGTGGGATGGGTAAATGTTTCACGCAAAGGATGCGGAAGAATGGGGTTAGTGAACTGAGGACTTATGATGGACCATAGGATAGTGAAGGCGACGAGAAGGGTAGCCTTGATCTTGGTTGGAGAATATGATACCTTCGGTGTTAGTTTCTTTCCCCTCTTTGATTTAGTGGAACCAGGAGAGAAGTCAAGGGATAAGATGAAAGTACTAAAAGCTAGCGTCGCTAGTGCTAGAAACTGGACAACACAGATAAACGATGTTATAGATCCAATGGAAAGAACCCTACAATTTGACTTTCTGACACGTTCCTCAAAATTGCAGTTCGAGGCCATATTTCTTGTGTCAGAAATTTAGTGATGAAGTATGTTGCACCTGCTTTAAGAAGTCGGTAGTGTGGGGCAGGATTGACAGTCCCAGACTTAGGTTCTTCAACAGCGTGACTACCATCACCAAGCCATTATACATACCTGAACCAGAATGCTCGTGAAGACGAATAGCAGTGGAGCTACAACAGCCGCATGAACGAGTGCAGGGCCTAACAGAATCCATCCTTTCCTTGCTGTCCAGACAGCCACCCAATAAGAGGCATTTGGAGCAATAGTCAGGAGAAAACCAGCTACCAACCAACTCCAACTTTTTCTTGCTCTGAAAGGACTGAAAGTGGAGACTGATATGGCTATAGAAGCCGCTGTATTGAGATGATACAGGGTAGGATATGAGCCATATAACGGGGTGAGGATACGTTGCTGAGCGAGCAAGACTAAGGAGATAGGCACGAGTGTCATAAGAAACACCCTTGCAATGTTGAAAACGGGTGCTAGAGCAACACTGGTCATTGCAGGAAATTGCTCATCAAAGGTTCAGCTAGGAACTTTACAAGGGTGGAAGAAAGAAGGTTAAAGGCATTTGAAGTCAGCATTGCAGCAGTTTTCATCAATCACTGAATGTCGACTCATGAGCCTGGAATTTGAGCGTGTGATGAATTTGCAATTCAGATATATTATAATTTCTAGATAGTTTACAAACAAACTTCACATTATTTTGTATATTTCTTGAATGATTTTTACAAACATTCTGACTACTGCAATCTCTGAATATCTGAGAAAGGAGAAAACTACCACTGGCATACAAGAAGCGCAAGACCCAGGGAAAATAAACAGCTATATTAGCCTAAGTCAGCATTGCATGTACCACGGCAGATGCAACGTCATGATAACTCGGAGATTAACTGGAGGTTTTGCGCCGACGAGAACGGCGCAGTGGATCGTTATGTATAGAGTCATTCTCTACAGGAACTCTTCTCTTATGGGATGCTGTGCTTGCTGTCTCAGTAACCATTTTTTCGATAGGTTCCTCCCCGACACTGTCGATTGAGGTTGACGGAGATTCTTCGGTATGAGTTGCTGTCTTCCCCTTTTTGCTGACTCTCGAAGATTTAGTCGTTTTCGGTATCGACTTAGCCTTTGTGGAATTTTTTCGAGGCTTGAGATTAATATCATCCCATCCACCGTTCTGGGCTAGCAGGCAGATCGTATCCCATGCCTTTGCCTCTACCCTTTGCACGCTGAGTCGACCTCGAGTAACAAGATCCATACCTGTATAGATGTCAAAGAGTGGTGAATCCTACAAGGCGATGTACTCACATCTGATAGCTCTTACACCATCCTCCCCAATATATTTGACCTCCTCGGGAAGGACATCGGTTGCCGCAGCCGCAATATGACGAAGGAGCGCCAGAGGAATGAAATGCTTTGTTCGTGCAGTGAACTTCAAGTCCACCATGTACCATTTTGGCTTATTCTTGTCTGATTTCTAGTACACAGATCAGACCTGGCAAAAACCAGGTGTCGGGAGATGCCTCTACTCACAGGATCATAATATGGGTGTGACCTTGCTTGGTATTTAGGATGTCTTGTGATCGAGAAGGGTTTCACTCCACTCACGAATCCCAGGCAGTGTCTAACGAGCTACAGCTTAACAATTGCCGCAGGAATAAACTGAATATTCTGTGACTCACAATCTACATACGCCGCTTGAGCCACCTGAAATATGAATGAAGCCCAGCGTAAGAGAAAACTAGTATGAGTCACCCACCTCTGCGAAGGCAGCGATTCCTGGGAAAGAGATAGTCAACTAGGGATCTCTGTGCCTTGTCCACGCGGACACTTACCTGGATTTCTACAGTTAGAATGATAAAACACTGCCTGTAAGTGTGGGATGCATGAGTGCTCGAAACGGATCATCCATATATGGGGTTCTCCCCTTTTCCCCAACTTGCATTTCTTTCATCAGATTCCTTGCTTCGTAATTGCGAACCCCTTCCCAGGATGACGTCTTGATACGTTCGAAATCGTCCACGCTGAACTGCCTCGGAATGAGAAATGGGAGGGAGAAGGAACCGAACGTGAGTTACCTTGACGTCTCTCCCCTTGACTAGACGTGAATCGGGCTCTGCCTTGAGTAACCAATATTTTGTAGACATGTCGAGGTGATACTGTGGGGGAACAACACAGAACGGGTTACACGCCAACCTGTACTTCATTTAGCAACAAGCACACATTGGATTCTAGACCACATGCTTTAGACAGAATTTCAAACTCCTTGTAGTCATGTGAAGAGCTAGCTACAGCCTTTGCCGGCTCCAAGCTACGGCTAGAGGCCAACCACGGTTCTTGTCATAACAATTCAAGAGGCTGTGAGTTGATCGGCAGGTGATATGGGTGCTATTTTTATACATCTCCATATTTAAAGACCTCTCTCTCATCAACCTCCCCGCAATATCAATGTCCAGTGCCATTCATAACGGCAAGACTCGCCTCTCTCCCGCACCTTCTATCAATGGAAATGATGATGTCGTTGATCATCTTTCGCCAGGAGGTAAAGTCCTAATCAGCCCTCTTGACATAACTATCCTCTTAATGTCGTTCCTTATGTCCCAGTCACTGAGGAACGTTCTCTTGGACAAGAAAGGGTTCCAGGAGAAAGAGGACATTTGATAACGGTTCAGCCATTGAAACGTAGCGAGATGCAGGTCACCTTCAGCTCAGCTTCCCTTAAAGTACAACCTTATTTACTCATAATCATAGCCCTCTTACGCCCAAGACTTGGGCACTGGTGAGGTCGTTCATGGTGTATACGGCTCTCTCCTTCAAGGGCTAGGAACATTCCTTGGCTTTTTCGGAGCTATTCCGTGTTGCCCATGTCCCAACCCATTCCGCGAAGTTCATCAAGGCATGGTTAATGCTCCCATGGTTCCAGGCAGTTTCTCACACTACTTTTAGGGTCGGTCGGGTTGGTCTCGCGCTTTGGCCAGTTTTACAAATCTGTCGACCCTGGCTTAGTTCAAGTCAATGTCTGCACCGAGTCTCTGAAGATAGTGGATGTCAAGATCCAGATAAGCCCCATAGGAAAGCAAATGGTCATGTACGTCTAACAAAAATATGCCTATGGTGTTGGATGCTCAACCTCATCTAGAACCAGGGATAATGTTAACGTTGAGATGTGAGTGTTTCTCGACCATAATCCCAGTTCAATCATCCCAAATGTTTGATTACAGTGATTCTGTCATCTATTTCCAAATCACCAATCCTTACCGTGCTGCGTTCGGCATCTCTGATCTTCGTCAAGCCCTCGTCGAACGAGCCCAGACAACTCTCCGACATGTCGTGGGTGCTCGCGCTGTTCAAAGCGTAGTTACTGAGCGTGAGGCCATCGCGTATGAGATCGCCGAAATTGTTGGTGATATCGCTGACAAGTGGGGTGTTTCAATTGAAGGCATTCTTATCAAAGATATTATCTTTAGTGCTGAAGTTTCAGCTTCTCTTTCCTCTGCTGCTCAACAAAAGAGGATTGGTGAATCGAAAGTCATTGCTGCTCGTGCTGAAGTTGATGCTGCTCGTTTGATGAGGCAGGCAGCCGACATTTTGGCCTCACCCGCAGCAATGCAAATCCGACAACTCGAAGCTTTGCAACAGATGGCTAAATCTTCTAATAGCAAGGTTATCTTCGTGCCGATGCAACTACAGCATGATGTCACTCGTCACTTGGCTAGTGCTAGTTCTGAATCTGGAGTCATGGATGTCCTTAGGAGCGAGACAGGGGATTCTACGGGAATAGAGGGCGCAACCCGTGTAGGACTTCTCAACAGTGTTGCTAATGTCTAAGTTGGGGCACTTTGGTTGTCATTTCTCATGCCAGGTATATTGAACCTGGTCTTGTAATTCTAGATTGTTCTGACCGCTGTAGTTTCAGCATGCATTTAAGTGTTAGTCTGTTCTTATGGCCGACTATATGATTCCGTCAACTTTTGGTGGACTCATGAGCGGCGCTTTAAACGATTCTCAGCGGAGAATATAGTACCTGCTACAAACTTATGTCAATGATCAGCACTAGTTATCTAATCCAATATATGCAGTACTTGATACAGAAAAATTACGATGAGCTTGCAGCCTGCATCACGAATAGATTCGCACAGATTCCCTTAGCAACTACTGCTGCACCTACATCCCCCAAAGTCTTCGATACTGAAGAACTCATAAATCCAGGAGCTTCGTTAGTTATTTGTTGAAGTTCCACCTGATGCGATTCAACTGCCATCCGGCGAGAACGGCCGAGGAAAATGGTGATTGTCTTCGAGGGATTCTGAACCGACATCGCCGATGACAGGTCGACAACTGCCCGAAGGGGAGTAACCGACATTTCAACTGCAAAATTGATGCGAGAAAGAGCCACAGTCAAAATGGGATTGCGAGTTTCCGAAATCGTTGCATATTCATTCCATAGAATGTCGTCAGCGGTGTTGGAAGCCATACGGAATTGTGTCGTTTGATCCCCATATATAGTATCAGTGGTCGTCAACGTTACATGCTAAAGTAGAAATAGGAAATGGGTTCACGTTGAGAGAAACAGAAATATACCCACTGTCGTCGTATTTCCTGCGGCCATCGCCTTGACTTCCTCTACAATGCTTGTACGTTCCAAGCCCTCCGTTTTCACCATGCGAACAACCTGCGCGGTAACCAAGGGGTTGTGGCAAAGCTGGACAAGGAACGTGAGAGCGAGACGATCATCAGGGCCTCCAAAAAACGGAAGAAACAAATGGTGCTCAATGGGACCTGGCTCGTCACTGAGCCCACGATCCACAAAAAGCGCAACATCACATGGAGATTTCAAGAATATTCCCCGGACGAACTCCGAGTAAACGACAGAATTTGTCTGATCCTGTATGTGCACATTTGATTTGTGAAAAACGCCATCAAAGGGGTCTCGTGCTGAGTGTTGAGAATCGTTTTCATGAACAGAAGCGCTGCCCCTTGACCAGGGCAAAATGACCAACTGTGATTTTGACTCCTGGACACGTCTGACAACCGCATCGGGATACTCAGCAGAATCCACAACGGAAAGACTTGCTGAGACGTTAAATTTGTGTAATGCACCAAAAGTGCGAAAGATAGAGACTGCAGGATCGTTCTGAAGTAGTAAACTGGCTTCTTGAGATTTCAGAATTGCGGACATGCGCGCGGACAGTTCAATAAGACGGACAGTGTTAATATGAATAGATGCAGTAGGCGAAGTCTTAGAATGACCAATTGGGACAGATGATCCAAGGGAATCAGCCTTCTCATCGGTGGATCCAACTGGCGGCAGAGTTTGGGTCAAATAATTATTATTGACAAGTTGTGAGAGCATAAACGCAGCGGGAAGCTGTTCAATCTTGGTAAGGACGATGGATATCCTATATTTGAAGCCGTCATTTGAAGACGGGGCGCTGCCATAGTGCGATTCCTCTGAGACAGGTCCATCTTTCCGTCGGACTATTACATCCTCGTGCACACGAACTTTTTCAGGGTAGAAAAAGAGAACGAGGGGAGTAGTTATTATCGTGACTAGTAATGCATGAACAACAAACATCGAGAACGTGCGAGTGTCCAAGACACCTGCTGATAGTCCAAGATTGAGCACAATGAGTTCCACCAATCTGAGGTCAATCTATAAATGCCGATCAAGTAAATATCCAGTAAACTCACCCCTTGCAACTCATTAAGGATCCAATTGCACCGGCTTCGCGCCAGCTAAAACCAGTTATGAGTGCAGCGCCTCCACACGCGATGAATTTTGAGAAAAAAGAGACAACACAGGTGAGGATCGTATATCCCCAAGTTATACCATTATTCAAGAGGCCGAGGTTTGTTCGCAAACCAGATAGGGTGAAGTACTAAACACAAATCAATTGCTGACACCTCACAGAAATAGTATTTTTACGGACGATAGGCATCAGTAGATTAGAGACAACGTCCTCCAATCTCTCGACAACTGAAATTGCAAACCCATTTTCATGGGGGATGATCAGACCAGTCAAGAAGCCGCCTGGAACAATATTTGAGTACGAAAGGGCTGGCATCTTTATGAGAGGTATTTACCAAAGATTGCATGAACACCGATCGAATCCGTAAAGAAAGCGGAAATAAGGACCAAGAGGAGAGTGACCGTCATTGCCGCAGTAGATGGATAACCCTGTTCTATACTCGCAGTTCGTCGCAAGAACCATATATAAGCCCATCTTATGGGATACAGAAGGAGAAGGATATATCCGATTGAGCAGAGCAAGATCCATAGCGCAGTCAGACCTGAAGAAGCATTAAGGAGGGCAACGGTAAGTGCTAACAAGATCCATCCTACGATATCATTACCTACGCCGGCAGACAGGGTCACGATGCCGACGGTTGTGTCGAGGAGTTTCAGTGCAGTTAAGATACGACAAAGTACTGGGAATGCGGTAATGCCGACAGCGACACCCACGAAGAGGACGAAATAACCAAATTTGATAGACGGGTCAACAAATTCATGGTAGATTCCAATGGCGAGAGCGGCACCCAGGCCAAGAGGGAAGATCAGCCCCGCTGCAGAAATCAAGGCTGAAGCTGCAGCATTTCGTTTGATCACGCGAACATCTAGTTCAACTGCCACGATGAAGAGATAAAAAACAAGTCCAATGGTGCTGGTCAAATTCAGTAAAGGAATACTTTCTGAAGGGAATATCCTTTGTTGAAAATGTGGAATTCTGCCCATAACAGTAGGACCGAGTATAATGCCACCAATAACCTCTGAAATAACACGCGGTTGGCGTAGTCTTCCCAGGATGAGTGCAAGAGCATGAATTATGAACAAGATGATGACTGTAAACAATTCAAGAAGCAATTCTGCCAGGACCATGACAACTGACCAACTTGGATGACCCATAGTCGAAATGGATCTGAAGCGTTATAGTTGACTGGGTTGTCGCCAGAGAGAATGCCGCCCTTCGATAAACGTTTCAGAGGTGGGAATGTTACAGCGAGCACAACATACCTGCTCCACGGCAGCCCTAGAGAATATTTGGGACGACAAGCGGAGTATATCTCTGGAAAACTGGCCCATGACCAGGTAAGGAAAGAGGGTGGGGCCAAATCATATTTCAAGATATAAGTTTTTTTGGGGCTGACACTAGAACGGTCACACCGATCATGGCCCTACTTGTCACAGTGTTGCTGGATAAACAATCCTGGTACCTAATTTTTTCTTTGATTTGTAACGCGGTAGAATACCCTACAGAAAGAAAAGATTCAGGATTACTCGTAAATAATCCCATAATATTTTTAGACTAGCAAAAGAAGGAGAAGAAGAGAAGTCAAGTGTCGCTTCTAAGGCTTCCTTTTCACCTTAATATTGCTAGTCCATGCGAAAGTATCTGGTTAAAAATGTCCTGATGATTAACCGATTTGTTGTAGATTGGAATATGGTCCAATAGCCCACTCTATCGATGAGGCTGCCAATGATGCGATGTGGGATCTGACACACTTCGTGATAACCACCCGATGCATTCTCCACAATCATTCTTCTCTCCAACTTTTTTCCTGCAATATTTTTGTTTTACTATTGAGACAACCAGGGAGTCTTCGTTGTACCTCAGGTGTGTTGGGATATCGAGTCGACGTCATTGATCGAGTTGATAGTTTAACATTTTGTACTCACTGGTTTGCAACGGAATAAGAGTATTCCAAGTCAAACCATCCTGCGACTTCGTGTTCTCAACAAGCTGTCTACTTCGAGAAACTTTCTATCCAGTGTATGTGGTGGGCTATCGGATGTACGTTTGATGCCTTTACATGCTCAAACATTCATGTTTTTTTTGAAGTAACGACTGAGATACTTCATAAACCTTTTCACCAATGATAGGAGCATGTTTTAAGATGGCTCCAGTGGCTCTTGCACACTCCTCCCCTGATGAAGAACGACAGTCGGATGCATCTTCTCCTATTGATCCTAAGATTCAAAAAATGGTATCCCCTTTCCATGTTTGAATTTTGTGATCCATTGATCGTTTAAATTTTTGCTTAAGGGAACGTGAAGAGGTCAGGACCGTTAAAAAGTTTTTTGGATCTTTCTAAACTTCAGCGTGGAGGCATCACCTGGCTCTGCTGGGGTGATTCTAAGATTCAATGAAGTTGTTATTACGATCGAAGTACGCTCCGAGGTGTTTGGTGATGATAACAGGCTCACCTTGTCCTGAGTGATGGGAGGTATCAATAGCATTCTTTGCTGCCGATAGGGGTCACTGATGGGATTAGAAAGAAGTTGCTTTGTCAATTCCTATTGGAATGGCAAAATTCAGCGTTCGGAGCAGAAATGATACCATACGCAGCCTTAGAAGCTACGATTTGGTGTCCTGGTCCACATACAACCGAAATAGCTTGAAGAGAATCGATTAGCTTTTCTTTGGCTTCTTTCCGGCTACAGTGATACAATTGGAAAAGTCATCAATAATGTGGTATCCTTGTTTAACGGGTCGAACCGTTCTTTGAGGTGATTAAGAGACATGTCAAAGTCGACTATAGGGCTCTTGAGGATGTGTTTCTTGGATTCGGATAAAAGCGCGAGAGAAGATGGATGAGGATGTCTTAATTACCCAGTCAGATCCCTGACACAAATACTCAAAATTTCCATTTTCGATGATTATTAAATCCCTATAAGAACAATCCATTTTAGGTTTCTGTGAAAGTATCGTCAAATAAAAAGACCGAGATATTGTTTGTTGATTGCCGAACAGATGATTGATTCCTTGCATATTGAATCAATGGTAATTAGTTTCTCAGTTCACCGACGCAGTGAATCGCCATCCATCTGAATCATTATTCTTCTATTGTGTGAAATCTACTCTACGTATCCATATTTCAGATCTCTACATTGCAAGCACGTACCGGATGCATCACAAACCAGTCCAGACGCGAGAACATGTTATCCAATCCTGCCCGACCTATGAAAGACACTGCACTGCTCTACATAAAGTGTCACAAACGCCGTACCCACCTGACTTCCTCGGTACATAAAAGCTATGACATCCTTCCCGGGGCCTTCACAAAAAACCGCCTGTCCCCTCCAACGCGATCCACACCCCACATGACAGACAGACTTCTTACGAACTTTATAGAGACTGAACCGTAACTCAAGCCTCGAAATTCATTCCACTGATAAACATCCTTGGATCCCTTAACCCTATCCAACCTACATCACCCCACGGAAGACTCAACTACTTCACCAACATTCACGCCCAACTCCGGCCGATCCCTCCTGAAGCTCGGGCGTAGTTAATAGTGTCCCGCTTTGTATCTCACCCACCGCGACCTGGCACCTGCTTGCTTGTTGCAGTATACAAATACAGAATTCTCTCTCTTTCCCTCTCTTAGTATTCACATCGTACCCTCATCTGACAAAAACCTACCATTGATATATTTCTTTCATTCTAATTACTGCCGTAACACCTTCGAACATACTACCTGCTAGCAAACTTCGCCCACATCTTCCTCCTTGGGGTACATGCCTTCTGTAGGAACACACCTGACGTTACGTCCTGTTTAGGCACTCCGCGTCCTAACGCTAACTTGTTTGCTGCAGTGTAGTTATGAAGTCCTTTATATTACAGTTCCTGGTACACCGCTTCCAATTAATTGAACTTTTGACCCTACTAGAGCCATGGGATGATATCAAGTGTATCACCGCATCTGACAATTCTGCTCGCTAGCATTCAAATCGAAGGATCAATCCAAGTTGGAGCTTATTCTGGGTCTTACTAGTGTAATAACTAGGTTTCTTTGATCACGCTAAGAGTCAGAGCTGCAGCCACGACAACCTGGAAGTCAACGCTGAACATTGATCAGAAAGACTTGTTCTACATTTCACATACCACAGTGCACACATTCAACGATGGTCCCTTCCCTCACTTGTCCTTTGGGTACACGGCAGATACATGTGGATCCTTGATAATTCATATCCTGTAGATAAAGTCAAAGATTGTACAGCAGCTAACAGGTCTGAGGAAACCTACCCTCGTTTGTATGCAACGGAGGCAGCACAGCTTTTCATAACCCGTTTTCTTCCATTTGGCTATGAGGCTGTGGACGAAATATGTCAGATATAAGAAGCAGGTTCATTACACTTACTTGGCATCAGCATAACCCTCCTTGAGCAACCAGTCATAAAGCTCTCTAGATATTGCTTCACGCTTGTAGTAGAGTTCGTATATGTAACGTGATCGTGCATGTGAAATGCGCATAATAGGCCAGAGTGATTCAGCTTTGCGTTTGCCTTCGTGCGATTCATTTTCTGCATCCCGCATTTTCTTTGCGTAGTCATCGAGAATCTACGCGAGATTGGGTTAAAAGACAGAAAGAGGGTTTTAACTTTAACTTACATCATCGATGTCCTCAAAGCCCTCAGGCGGTCGCTTAGTCCTAGTAGTCTTTATTCTGGGCATGGTTAGAAGGTGTTAGTGTGGTGTGGTGTAGACCGCTTTGATCAATGATTATATAATACTTGTTCATATAGTTCACAACCTCAGACTTAAACTTGCAAAGTCCGTAGTTTTTGTGCCTCTTACTCGTGTACGTGGTCTGGCTATTTAGCTGAAAATTACCTCGGACGAGCTGTCCACAATCACCTTGGAACGGCCTTACAATCCTTCTCGCCATGGCCGTCTTTGTTCGCGTTTTCCGCCTCGCAATGGTTTTCTTCAATGTCTATGACTCATACAAGATTCTCAAACTCCCTCCGTCTTCTGTCTCAAACAAAGGGAAGCCAAGTTTACGAGCTATGTCGCAACGGAAACGTGGCATGAAGGGTTGCTTGGCAGTTTGGATCGTCTGGGTAAGTGAAAATCGCATTGGTCGCTGCATATTGTATAAATTCAACGCATTAGTCTTGCTTCATAATCTATGAGCGATTTGCCGAAACAATTATCAGTCTCTTCATTCCGTTTTATGACGAGTTCAAGTCCATTGCTTTGTTGTTCTTGATCATGACCCGTGCTCGGGTGAGTTATGCAATTCATCAATCAGGCTTATACTTATGCCATGATGAAGGGGGCAGAACCCATATACCTTCATTTGATTCGCCCTTTCCTCAAACCATACACGCCAGCGATCGATCAAGTACTTGATTTCGCGCAAGTTGTCGGAGACATCGTTTTCGGCCTAGCTGTTTTGCCGTTTGTCTACGTATTGGGATGGTGGAAATCAAAGTTTGGCACAGTGTCAAAGTGCTCGATCGTTGAAACAGACACATCGTCATGCCCTATATCCTCGACTTCAGGGATAAGAAGCCGACCTCCGACCAATCATGCCAGTAGTTCAAAAGCAATGGAAGTTTCAAAGTCCCGACAACCCGCATCGAGACTGCCACCAGGACAGGAGAAAGTTCCAGTGAGTCCAATTATTTCATGTGTTTAGCTGGAGGTTTCTGATAATATGTATATCAGGTTCAATCTGGAGGCAAGAAAGCAGGTATCTCTTCTAATGAGCCGACTCCAAATGATGCCACACAACTTGATAGACCGTTCAAAGTGGACGAATGGCGGCAATATCCAGCTTTTCCATCAGCTTACCCGCCTACGCCCCTCTTCAAACAGACACGGACCGCCGTTGTGACGCCTGAACCTGCGTCGACCTCGCTGTATCCTCCTGTTCCTGGTGAACAGGATTTTCTTCAGTCGTTGTCACTGCTGCATGATGACTCGAACCCCAGTCATGCGGATGATAGGGGCAACGACATCGGGGGTCATGGGGTTCAGCTAGAAGAGTCTCAGAACATTGCAATACCTGTCATAAATATTGACAACAGTAACGCATTAGATAATCCTGCATACAATGATGCAGATGGATATGAGTCGGAAGATGAATTCAACATCACCCTTCGTACCCCTGATGCACCCCTCCGTATCCTCACGTCACTAGGACCTTCTCTGTCGAGTGAAATCTCGCCTTTAAGTCTCCCAAGTGTAGGCACTCTGACAACAGTGGACGGGGATTCTTCGTTATGCACGCCTCCCGCCGAGTCTCGTATCTCCGAAGATGTTCCTATGAATTCAACATTTGTCGGTCGTAAGCGAGTGCTGCAGCCAGCTTCTACTACTACCAACATCCGCGTCCGCAGTTCTCATCCAATGATTCGCGGCCCCACGAGGATAATTCGTGGAAAATCACCTGCCAAACGTCTGGCAGTAAGTCAGGGGCGTCTCGTGCGTCCGAAACATCATGTGTTGACCCGGACACCTGCGGAGCTTTATCCTCGTGAACCTGAGAATGAGCCACCCTCTGCCGGTCCCTCCTTTGAAAGTGAAGAATCAATCTCGAAACGCCGTCGCGTATCGCTATCACCCCCGACAGCGGTGCAAATCACGGGGCCCGCCGGACATCGTGCCGCAAGAGTAGCTCCCAAACACAAAATTTCAACTATCCGCCCTTCTACCCGTACATAGACTGAGATTGGCAAGAGTGAAGTGTGTCGGAACCTGGTTCAGTGTGGCCTGCCCAAGTCAGAATTCCGATATCTCTGAGTCGTGTATGATCTCTTTGGATTGCCCATGCTACAGAAAAATCATTAGACTGTCGAGTGTTGCATGATCTTAGCCAGCTCTGATTCCAGTATGTAATGTCTGGGTGGTATACAACTCCTCGGTAATGCTTTGACTGAGCGTATCGTATGATGAGAATTCTGGAGACTTGTTGGGTAGGTTCGTACACCTTGATACTTGGTCGTGTATGACACTCATACATGGAAATGGCACGATGCAAAAGGACTAGCTAAGGATTAGCTGCCATATTCCGATGGTCTATTTATTCTTATTGAGGTTATAGAATGAGACAATATTCATTTACTTTTCCAACACCGTTTGAATGCAAGTACTCAGACACTACTGGGTACTATCCTACCGTCAATACATGTAGAAAACCCGAGCTTTGCACCATTCTTTTCTCCTTCAAAAGTTTTGACCGACTTTTGTTGATCGTCGACCGAGGCGCTGATGGTTCAGTAGGATATAATTTGAGTGCGAAACTTCCTCTTCAACAAATTGTGGAATTCATTGTCCATTTCGAGCTGTATTCAGCGTCCCAACCAGTTTTTCT
>Ga0153966_100095_pt1 | contig 60293 bp, 53 predicted proteins | sample TSFL050MetaG_FD_104738 | JGI IMG/M metagenome (GOLD analysis project Ga0153966, IMG submission 104738) | Attine ant fungus gardens microbial communities from Florida, USA - TSFL050 MetaG | ecosystem: Host-associated > Fungi > Mycelium > Unclassified | place: USA: Florida, Paynes | collected... | reverse complement strand
TATCAGAGTTTCTGAGTCCAAATCCATGATCTAGATGGATTTCGACTTGTAGATCCTGGTATCCTCCTAACTCATGCTCGGTGCTCAATATATGCTTCAACGTAAAAAGCTATATCCACTACAAATTCCGGAGCCATCTATCTTAGAGTTATCAAAAAAAGCTATTTCGGGGATGTCCACCAAGTGTCCTCTGTACCTGTGACTCAATCTGTGCAAATAGTCTGATAAGCCTGCTAGTCCCCATTCATTTTGTCCACCTTAATGGATATTGCCGGAGGACATCATCATTTGGAATTCCGAGAATTCAATGGGTCTAGTTGAATGTCGCGAGATCCGTCCGGCTCCTGCTTCATCGTTGAGGCTCGACGTGTCTCTGTTGAATACCCATAGATGTATTGCTTCTGTAATTGTAATCCACTTGATAGGGAATCATTTGTGTCTGTGGTGGTCTGGGTTTAATATTCCTTGTCTTTTGTAGAGGGTATGGTTGTCCTGTCATTGGTTCTGTCGTTTCAATCGCATCGTCAGTTTCGCCGTCGGAACTAGCTTCCTCTTCTGGCAGGTCAACTAGATACCTGCGCCTTCTCCTTTCTGTTTCCCGTATATTGAGTCTCACACCCCATTTCGCCAATTGCTGTATATCATAGATACAACCCATCAGTCCCACCGCGAGATCAATTGCTCAAATTAACTGCACCTTTGTCAAATCCGTTAGAGCAGGCAATCCAGGAAATTCCTTTGTACTGTAAATCCTGAATGAACCCTTGGCCCAACATTCTGCTAAGATGCTCAGAGTTGCATCTCTTTCGTTCGGTTCTATCTGAGTTTGTGCTCCGTGGGAGGTGAAGACTGGATGATAACCTGAGCTCTCTCCGAATTCTTGAAGGTGCCTGATAGGGTGCTGAGGCATCGGAGAGGAAACTGCATAATCCTGGGATCGATCAAGATACGATGATATATAGTTAGAGTTCTGGGCAGAATGAGACTGGAAGTACAACTGGAAAGCAGATGTGAGCGAGTTCAAATCAGGATTTGATGACGAATATTCAGATGCATATATAGGCGTGAATGTGGGCTGAATGGACAACGCTGAGATAGGGTTTGGATAATCCCCTGGGGGTGGTTCTGATGGTCGATGCGGTTCTACGTTGGGCGAGAAGAGATCGAAAATCCGATAGCGTAACGTAAACGTTCCTTCAGATTTGACCGCAAGATCCTTAAAAGAGATTTATATTAAGCTGGCATAGGCACCAGGAGACGTACGGAGAATACGAAGACAATACATTTCTTGCCAGATAGCTCTACAACTACCGGCTGAACGAATGTTGTGCCAACGAGAGCCTGAGTGGTCTTAGATTGTTCGAGGAGTGGGTAGCACCCCTCATAGTAGTGAATAATGTCCGAAGGGCCATAAGATCGGGGTCTGTATGGCGGTAAGGCCCCGAGAGATGGTGTATGTGGCGAGCCAGTGGGGCTGAAATAGATGGATCCATTAGCTGGCACTGTCCTCGGACTGAGTGCAACAGGTACGCTCAAAGACGGAGAGCTATCCACTATGGTGGTAGCAGGGACAGGAAACAAATCCACTGTGCACAGTAGACCGTGAGTCTGAAATTCCCTTCAATAAATCAGATGAATGAGACGTCTCTGCTTTATAAAAAATGGAGAAATGGATAATACTCATAATCAACCTCTTCTTCCTTCCCTGTCTTCGGAAAGTATCTCCATATGTGTAAGAGGACAACAAGCGGAGGATCTAAAGGACGTCTGTCGACCCGGGCATACCTACAGGAACGAAAAACATAACGGTCATTTGGATAGAACGAGTGATCAGAGAGCAAGAAGATTTACTTGCGCCCAAGGTTGGCTTTTTGAATTTCAGTGAGTTCATAGCGCATGATTTCGCCTGCGAATTGCCCAGAAGAGAAGTGAATGAGACGGTTAATGGGAATGGAGTCAGCAGTTGTGATCAAGTTCTGTGAACTCGTCTGGTAAGAATCTCGACTAGCACTTGTGGCCTGTCTGTGGTTAAACATCATGACTTGAAGTGAGGGAGATTGACATCCTTGAGAGTCAGAGAGCAGGAGGGGATTATCAACTTCAATGACAGATCCAGAACCGATATAGTTTGCTCCACCTTTAGATATTTTTTACCGATCCGATGCTATATCTGAGTGATTCTGACGTTCCGGTCTGGAAATTGTCTTTATGATCAATTGATGCATAATATATCCTCCATAAAAGTAAATTTGGATTTTCTCTTGGAATAGGCCGACGCAAACCCACCTGGCGAATGAAACTCTCGCCGACTTTCCAACAGCAGTACTAATAGCAAGTCTTTATACGCCTATCATCCCGCCGAAGGAGTTGTATCTGATGAGTGACCTGATGGAAGAATAAAGTGGCCTAAAGTACCCTTAGGTCATCATATGCAGATTAGCCAAGATACATGCGGAATGTTCACGGGAGAAACGTGGCCATCCTTCTTTACATGGGACAAAGACTTCTTTTTCAGATTGGATGTAGGTTATGCGATGAACAGACAAGAACAGGCGTGTCTCTGCGCTTATGTCCTTGATTTTCACATTCACCTAGTGCTTTCACCTTCTCTCACTTGTTCTTCAATCCAGCGACCCAATTGAGCAGCATCACTTGATACCTCGTCTTTTGTGTACCGGATAACCGTCTGCTGGTCTACTAGGTAGGATAGACTGAGACTGATCCTGAAAGTACCATTAATGAAAGCTTTGACCAAGATCATAACTGGATGACATTGCACAAAGAATATCAGACAAGAAAAGCTATACTTGACCAACCTTAATCACTCGATCTGACGTAGGATACTCAGACAAGTACGACGTCGCATTTGAATCCTCTCCAAGTGATATTTTCTCTTGTTAACCGTGTTGGTCTTGCTTTGCTTACTTGGATGACAAACTTCCTGACGTATTCCATTGCAGTGAACTCAAGGCGATCCCAGTGGTGACGACAGCAGATCTTTGTCACAGAAGAGCCTTCGAAGGACCAACGTCATTGACTCGTCTAAATCACATGAAGGGTAAAGCCATGGAATAATGCGGTTCATCACTACGTCACTGGACATTATGAATATCACCCTTGAGGTTGTTTATCATGCTAATCTGAAGCACCATCTAATGCTGTACATGCTCATTCAGTCTGAACCTGACTTCTAGCACCTTCTCATAACATGTTTAAATCACAATATTCATTCTCGAAACATCGTCATTCTATCCTAAGTACGTGATAACAGTATACTTCCTGATCAAGGATTCAATCAAGGTGGACAGAAGGTGAGGGTGTAATCAGCGTTGAGGCTAGAATCGCATGTCTTGAGTCCTGCCGCATCATCGAAGGCATATGCATATGCGTTTGGGCATCTGCCATGGAAGTAGGCATAAAATGCGACACCTGTTGTAAAGCTCATTAGGCATACTCGACACCGTTTATTGACAATGATGCACGTACCAGAGCTTGGGCAAGTCGCTGGAGTGTTAAATTGCCCAGAACAACAATTGGGTGAATTGGCTAAATACCATACCATCAGTATTTTTTGAGTGTTTCAGTTCTTAATAGTTTGATGCTTACCCTGGTTTCCGTCCAAATTTGCTTCACAGGCGCTCTTACAACCGACGGGGAAGCCAGTACTGTCGAAGGGTCCCTTGAGTTCTGCTGGACCTAGGCTATTGGATCAAAACTACTGACACCTCATAGGCTTACAATAACATACAATCGGGTCCCAGGTCAACAGCGCATTCAGCGACGGGACATCCTTGGTTGTTAGTAATCCTCGCAGGAAGATTATAACCGTCTACCATCGAGACTAAGGAGTAACGAGGTTGAATAAGGATGTTTGAATTTCAATTAATAGAAATGTACTATCATAGAAATCTTCGTTTCCACTGGCTTGTAAGGTCCACTCAGCTAGAGTTGCAGGAGGAACACCCTAAGGACGGATGTAGTGAGCATTCGTCTCTTCGTTGAGATTGAACGTACAGTCCCTATATGAGGATCACACAACAAACCACCATTACAACCTCCGTCGAGGCAAGAGTTTGGCCCAGGATTGACACTGAAATCACAGTTGCGACGGGCCTTGAGGATTCCATGAATACTGATAAGACTTCAAAACATTGTTTGAGAATATACCCAGATTCTACCAGCCTTCCAGTCGTTAGGAACATTGAAACTAACACTGGTGAACTGAGGTGCCTCCCATCTTGTGTGCATAGTCATTCAAGTAGTCTGATTTAGAGGCAGCAAAACTCACCCTGTAGCCTGACCCGGGACATCTGAACCAGCATTTAAATCGGTGAACATCTAAAAGCAAAGTCAAAGCACGTCTTTCAGCGAAGCGGAGATCCTACGGCTGGCCTGTGGAGTATGTCAACTGTGATATCTCGCAGAGAGTAGATTTCTCATCCTACCATATAGTAAAAGGACAGTTATTGTAGACCTAACTCAACCTTTAGCCATCCGGCTGGTCAGACAACTAGAAATCGTACAGTGAAGGTACGAGCCGAAGCCACGACCACAAAAGCGAGATTCACCAACAAGGTATACTTCATTTTGATATTCAATGGTCTCAGCAAGAAGGAACAATGTACCTTCTTGCTTGATCCTAACCAGTATTTATCTGAACCTGTGACAAAACGATTTCGGCGGCATGAATTTTTTTAGAAAATGGTGTTCTGAAGTACTCCTCGGAAGGAACCCCCTCTCCTAACGGCTCTTCTTTTATGAACTTAAATTGAGGACCATGACATTATGATGAATTAGAATGATGAGTTGTATCGTGAAGAATAGCAAATATCCTCATATCCCGCAGACGTATTGTGAAAGAAACACAGTCTAAGTTTATCACAACCCCAATGGAGTCTTCTTATACATGACTAGGGATATGATTCAACAGCACAACCATGAATTCTACTATGGATTGGGAAGACGAAGGCTGATCATAGACTCGAACTAATCATAATAGAGACCTAGATGAACACAAACGGCCAAGATCAAAATTCACATGGGTGAAAGACGTAGCAGAATACTTGGTAGATGACAGATTGAAATGAATCCAACTCGACCATAAACACACTGCCGGTATCAGACTGCCCAAGGTAACTCCACCACCACCACCAGAAGATTGATTCTAATGGAAATTCAAGTGTACGAGATGAAAAAAAAAAAGCACGATCAAGACACTCTCAAAAGGAATTTCCAACCTTTATTTACAAGAAAATAGCCGCATGATCACACACTCGAACTACGACGAAATATCTATTACTCAGATACCAAAAATATAGTCTGGCAAACGATCAGCCTACTCTGCTAAGAAGCGCTTGCTCCACCCTTACGCAATGGTGTCTCGTCCATCCATACGCTAGAATCAAAAAACCAGATGGTCCATACGACCTCAGGAGAGTAGACCCTGATTCATCTGCCGGTTGAATGAAAATTGAATTGCCAACTCCACAATCACCTACGAATTATCAGTGTCAAAACGAAGATGATCCGCTGAACATTTGGTCCCAGAACAATGAACGTACAAACTGAAGACGTTGGCACACATGCCAATCTTAGCAGCAGTCATGGATAATGACGGTAGACTAACAATTTCACCAGAGAATTCCTTTATAAAATACATGAGGAGTTTTCCCATAGAAAATGTCATAGGGATAAACAACATCCGTTCATTGTTAATAAATAACAAGATCGTGCTCATATGGTCTTGTAGTAATGATAATAGGCGTACACTAGATGTCCGTGAGTGATCAGAAATTATGGTACCTATCTACGGCAAGACCATCAGAAGTATCAGGCAGGATAATATCCAAAGTCCACAAGCGGGCCAAGGGTCCAATTTCATGTAAATGAATGGCAAAAGATTGTTTACTCAGGAATATGGGATGAAGAGCAGTCTAATAGTGTCGTAAAATTGTCTTCAAAGCTGTTGGCAGAAAGTACAGTCAATCTTCATGTTGTTACGTAAAGAGGCAGCTGCGGGTCACCATAATAAGCGATCCGATGCGAAAAGACAAGCAGAAGTAGAAATAGAAACTCACGGAGAGCGATAAGGGTGACAAGTATTCCCAAGGCAGTGACATATACGATGCCGTATTTGATGACTATCCAGCGACGCTGTCTTCTCTGCTTGTTGGTATAGACAGGTGCACGAATTTGCTTTGAAGGGCGCAACCAGACTGTAGTGGCCAAAAGTCAGTGGATTTCCGCACCGACATTAAAACGAAACGTACACAGAATTGTCGCATGGAAGCGATCAAAATAAGGTATCAAGATAGGTGGTGTAAGCATGAACAATAGTAGATGCCCAAGAACTAGGTCCGAACTCCACAACGACAGCTCAATAATTTTGACGATGAATTCTCTGGCAGGCTGTGACATCACATGTGCACCCAACCCACGGCCGTACCATCGACCTGTCCACCACGCACGATTCGTCTCATCATGCTTGAATTCACGGGACAGGAAGACGGATATCAAGATTTTATGAACAGCCCTTTGGATGAAAATGACCGCAATGAGACCAAGGACCGCATGTGAAGCATCCCAAGACTCCAAGAACCACTGTAATTCAGACAAACACAAGTTAGAGGATGAAGGTTCATGGATGTGGCAACAACTCACCAGGAACTCGAAGAATCCAACCATACCAATGGTCCCAAGTGCATGCGCAATGAATGCGATGGTCGATCCAAACTTAGGAAATACAGGATCAAGCATTGGTCCAAGGAAAACGGAAAAGATGAACAATGTGAGCAGTATCGCGGCATTCCAGACAATAGGCCCTAGTGCAATGACAGCGATACGGATGAGCGGAGCCGGAGGGAAATGACTAGTGTCAGAGTCAGGGAACGACTTGACAAACATGTAAGCAATGACGAAGAGGATCGCCATGCAAATTGGGAAAATGACTTCCGACCAAAGGACAGCCCTCCATCCAGCTCGAGGAACATCACCCGAAAGCTTTTCTGATGGGTGGCCGAGTTTCTTCTTCTTATAGCCAGTGATCATCGTGCGCGAAAGACGGCAGTAGCCGATCCAAGAATTATTATGCGAACGCGAGTTACCGCGACACATCCAACGCAAAAACTCACTAATTATGATACCATTTATCAACACCTATCCATTAACAATGAGGCAATTACTCACCGATAATCAATGACAAAGTCGGAGAAGACGAACTGGTGCGGGTTGAACAAGAAGGGCGCTATACAAAGTGCAAGAATGGAAATCCAGAAGTAGATGAGGTACGGGGTCCAGAGCGATAACGTCACATAAAGCAACATTACCAACGTCCTCATCCCAAGGTAAATACTTGGCCCAGCGAATCGCGAGAACAAGATGCTGAAGTAAATTCTTGTTGTTGCAAAGCCACGCCCAGTAGCAATGTAACGTGCACCTCCAAACGTCAGATTACTGAGAATGGAATGAGTGTAGATCTGGGTGGAGAAGACCTCGAAGATAGGAGAAAGTGATCCGAATTGCTTGGCGAGACGGAAAATGGCTTTCCAGGTACCACGTTCCACAAGCTCTGTACATCGTAAATATTAAGATGACGGTAACCATTGATGAGCATACCTTGAAGGAACAATGGCAAGAACGAGATCATGAACACCAAAAAGATGCTGATGATGCAGCGTCGAATCCAATCAAAGACGGGAACAAGGTTGTAACAGCCCTGTTGTCCACCAATCATCTGACCAGAAGGAGTATACTCGCAGATTCTGAGCTGTGAATTCAGAGTACCCAAGAAAACCACTGATCAACAACTATTAGGGAGCTGAATATCAAATTCAAGGCACAAGGGACTCACTCGTGGCGATGAATGTCTGGACCGACAAGATGACCAACATATTATGGATATGGAAACCGGGATGTCCATAATAGAATGTCAAGAATCGGTCGATAGGCAGCTGTGTCCCCAGATAATAGTACTCCCGACTCAACATTTGCTCGCCCATACCTGTCCCAATCTTCGTCTGGAAATTCAAAATCGTTCCAAATCCAAGATCGCGACCCTTTCCACACTGATAGTACTCTGTGTGTTTGATCCTTCCCCCTCTACCAAACGCATTCATACCAGCGTAGATATCCTCATTCAGGTGTAATCCTTTCTGTGCCTTGGATACTCCACCCCTTGTAGTCATATACAATCCATTCAAGAAATCAGGATGGCCGTAATGCAGTTTTCCTCCGACCCACGCCATAGACCGCGCAGCGAGTGTTCCGAACGTCTGTTCCTTTCCAGCAGCCAAGTCTCCAAGAATGCCGATATTCTCTGAAAAAATGTACTCGCGAGCACCGACAATGGCGACGGGAGATTTCTTGAAATCCTTAAGACCCCACTGCGCATATGGGCTTTGGCTTGGGGTATTGTACTCCTCAAACTCTCCCAGAATGTTACGAATTTTCAAACACTCCTCGAGATAGTTGTCCTGATTTGCATCGATGAGTTGAAGATATTCACCACGATAAAATATGATCGCGTGATTCTGGTTATCCGATTTCCCATCTCCCAGGATGGGATTTCCAGGAAGCTCAATACGGAATTTCGGTCGCCTGCGACCTGTCTCCGGGACAAACTCACTATGACCATCAATGAGTGCTGAAAATATTCTCGGGTCTCCACCCTCCTTCCTCGGTGGCTCCTCCTCCAGATACGCGATCTGTAAATCCGGGTACGCGCGCAACAAGAACTCAGCATTCTCTTGTTCTTCTTTGTTGAACTTGGAGTACCGTTGCATGGAGACCAAAAACTTGAATTTGCGACGCGCCATCCTCTCCAACTCTTGTTCCAATTTGTCCGTATTCCCACCGTACATCTGCACAACCTCTGGATTTTCGACACGATGAAGCAGTTTAATGGCTTTAGAATAATTCATCATGCCAGATACGGTTCGGTACAACGTTTGAGCACGCAATGAAGCCCAAATTCGGGTACGAAGCGTGAATTCAGGAGCAGCACTCTTGAACCCGATGAAATAGAATGGCAGATCATCGATTTTGGATCCACCCTTCTCGTCATGCGCGAATGGATTGTTGCCATTGAACATCGCAGATTCTTCAGCTAAAATCTTGGTATCCTTCACAAAATTCTCCCACTCGATTGGATGTAACTGTTTCAAGTATTCGAGAAGCGTGACACGAGTGTTCTGATCTTCTTCACGAATGATCTCACGAAGGGAAAGTAGCGTCTAAACCGAAAATCAAGAATGATTACATCAGTACTAAATTCTAGAAGCATTCATCACCCTTGCTCAAGAAGCAACGAAGGAAAGGGGAGAACGCAAAGCACCAGAAACGAAGTAGAGGAGGCGTACCTTCTCACTGTAATGAGGGGTTACCACCGTAAACGTCGGCATAGCATGGACAGGTATCGCTTCCGGAATAGTGGTAGTTAAGGACTGCGCGAAGAACGAAATTCGTCGTTCAGCCTCACTTCCGGCAGGAAAGAATTCTCCTTTGGTTCCCTTTTCACCTTGCGATATGAAGAAGGCTGGTGCCCGTAGGCTGCGACGACCACCTGCACCAGTGTCGACTTGGTGATAGAGAAGGTTCTGGACGTGGTTGATTGAAAGTAAATGCTCGCGATACATTGAGATAATAATGGCATTCCAGATTTGTGATACAAGGACCTAGTGAACGATAAGTCGTCAGAATCAGAATGATCAATAATTGAAATTTGAAGCAAACCTTAGGTTTGTACTTGACTTCCATATCCTGGGTAGCCAGCAATTTCGCGTAGATCCTCTTTGGCAGTCGGGTGTAAATATCTTGCCAAGGTGTCCAAATTGAAAGTCCAAGGGTAAATGACCTCGCAATACTGAAAACCGTGTTCCAAATGATATACCATAGGAAAGTATCCAAGAAGAAAAGGATCAAATCCATGACGAACATGATAGCCAAAGTAAACGCGGCCTGGTTTGTACATAATGCATTTCCGAATAGCCTGTCATGGCACCCTTGAACCTTCATTCCGGTCATAACAGCAATTGGCCCGCTGAACGACTGCGTTAAGTAAAAGTATGATTCGGCGAATTTGCAACCAAATACAAGGAACCAGAGGACCATTGAACCAAGACGGCCTGATTTTCCTAATGTTGGGTAGCTAGCGGTGAAAGTTTGACTAGCCAGGTATTTTCTCGATTTTCCAGCGACACGGTCACCAAACATACGTCCAGAGGGCATGACAGCAAAGAGGACTGTGGCAATGACCGAGATGAAGAATTGTACGATACCCAAAATTAGTGAAAGCGAACCACCAGAACCGTTATGTTCGACAATGGCAACGTAGAATGTGGGGCCACAAGTGAGAGCGAGGGTGATAAGCAGAAAAATCAGTCGACGCGTGAGGTGAGAAGTATTGTTCCAGGTAGTGGGGATGTAAGAAAATTCAGCGAGGGTGGCAAGAATCATGATGACAGTGGCAACAGCGCCTCCGAGGGCGACCGCACTCCAAGTCATCGCTGCAGATCCACCCTCCGGAGAGTAGATCCTTGGTGCATTGTAAGCGGTGTAAAAGAAGTACATGGCCACATGAATGACCCATATTCGATTGAAGTTGACGAGGAGGTGACCAAATGACCGCTTCTCGAAATAGGTTTTGAAGAAGGCGCTCTCCCAATCAATTTCGTGGAACCTCATGAAGCGCTGTGATGGCGGGAGGTCTACCAAACGTGTCTTTAGGACAAGGGGTTAGCTTTTGAAGACGAGTACCAGATCATGTGGCAACATACTTTGTTCCTGAGTGTGATTCGTGCAATACCCTCGGGATACCAGAAAAGCTGGTTGACATCATCATAACCAATGATGTCTTCATGGTCCCTTTCTCTTCTCACAAATTTACCATCAACAACTTCGTAACCCTGATCACGAATGAAACGATAAAGAGGTTTGATGACAGAGCGTAAGTATAGACCCTCTGAAACGGGATCGATGCGATTTTGACATTCCGGTGATCGATAATAGTCATCGGCGCACTTGAAAATGAAGCATAGACACTCGGGAACAAATCGCACTTGGGCCGCTTCACCCCAGCAAAGTAGATACAAAGCAACCTGCCTGAGACGGTCGTACTGGCTCATACCATTCATAGCCTGCCGCCACCGCTCTAGCGCAGAGTTTAGAGACTTTTCGCTTGATGAACCTTTGCTTTTCCCTTTTGATTTCAGTCTGTGAAGGCCAGGGTTTTGTGTTTGACCGACTGCGTCGTCAAGATCAAGCTGCGCAGCAAAGTACCACTTTCGATAATTAGCATTGTGTCCACCGATGTAGTCGGCATGCAACGATATGAGAGCATTATTGGTTGGCATTCGAGATGCACGACTATCAAGCTGTTGCATGAGAAAGTCGAACTGCGAATGGTACAGTCAGAATATGATAATTGCCAAAAACTCCAGGAACGATGGACAACGACACACAAAGCAGTTCATGAGTGAAACCAACAGCAGCAGTCGCCCACATCAGTATAAATGGAGAGACTTGCCATATTCCTCATCGAGTCCCTCTGGAAACCAAACTTTTGCGTAAGGTCTAGAAATATGTCCTCTATCTCCTCCTTTGAAAGTGGGCTGTTGTTTTCCGGTGTCCATGCTGGATAGGCATCTCGCGAACCGTGCGGCATTGTGGGTTCGAGATATGTTGGCGTTGGAGCCTCGGGGAAGGGTGTACGCATGCCCTGGCCTAGATCCTCCGATGACGGTACGTGAAATCGCTGGTATACATCACCATCTGAATCAGTGTCCTGTGGTTCTGATTGCATTATAAGAGCTCAATGAATAGACTAGAACTCAAAAAAAGTGCAAAGACAAGCAACTCACGATACATGTCATATTGATGGGGTGTGTCATAGAAGCCCTGCTCATGAATCACCGGGCTGCTCCCATCTGAGCCATAGGTCTCGCGATATCCGTCCCTGCGGGTATAGTCGATGTCAGACTCATTGTCGTAGTATCCCCGCCTTCCGTGAGCATGTTGTGAACTGAAAGGATCATTTGAATGGGTGTCTGCCGAGGGCGACGGGGAGGGATAGCTCTCCTGGCTTATTGGCCCAGGACGGGCAGGCATGAATGGTGGTGGAGAGAAGATGAGATGCTTCTACTCCAGCCGCCTGCCGCCCCCAGCCAAGCATGACCAATCGTGGGAATGCACTCCATATATGGACATTACCCCGGACTGCCTCCGCGGTCGGCCATCCCCGTCCCCGTCACCTTTTCACTCATTGTCTACTGGTCATCGTCTTCAGAAGATCCAAACTTCATCACTGTCCCTCTAGCAATCGCCTATACTCTCAACGTCTTTCCTCTTCTTCCCCCGGTCTGACCCCGTAGCCAGCACTATTTTTATGAGCCTTGTCTTCTTGCCGGTAGCCACCCTCTTTTCATAAACATGAGCACTGTTTTCCACAGCATCCAGAGGTTTCAGAGCTCTTTATGTGAGGTATGCCAAGGGTCCTTCGTTGTTTATTTTTCTTCCACTCGTCACAGTCAAGAACGCCTTGTCTTGACCCGATCACACGTCTATTTTTGTACTTTCTAACTTACAGCAGAGTGCTCCGGCCTGACTAAAATTGGATTATAAATTGAGCATTAAAATGGTTTGTATACAAGTAGCCAAAGAGCTATTGGTGATAAGAGCAATGAGATACAGGATAGATCGGGCTTGTCCAGCAGGCATGTGGGCAATTGTGGCTTGGTTGTCATTCACATGCCATTCTCCTATATGCAAATTCCCTAGCTCCTCAGATCTGATTGTCTGATTGACCTGTCAGCCGATCTACATTGTCAGCAATACTTTGTCTCTCTTTCCAGCAGTTTCCAGTGGATGGTTCTGCCATAGTGATTGTCAAGATCAGCTCACATTACACTAACTGTACTTTAATCTGCACTTGCTTTGCCAATTATCACATGAATAGATTTGGCATCTTTATAGAATATGGATGTTGGCAAGGATACCTTGAGAAAAGCGGAGCCAATGCTGGCTTAGTAGCTATTACATTTTTCTCACGCATCACAAACGATGACGCGCGCTTGGATTCCTTCGTTAGACCAGACATTGGTATGTATATTTACATTCTGTTTCTTCTTCCCACCATTCGGAAAGCTGAAAGCTCATATTCATGGCCTCCATTTGGATAGTACACTTCATTCAGGATACTCAATAGTCTGCATTTTCTAGGTATAGACATGTTCTCACTCGCACGCAACGCCCTGGGTTCTAGACAAATGATCCTGTCTTACCGTCTCGCAGCGCGCACAGCTGCACTTCACACCCTTCCACCTCTTCCTTATGCCTATGATGTGAATTGTTCTTCAGTTTCTTGGTGGTCAATACTCACATAACAACGTGCGTGAGTAGGCTTTAGAACCTTACATCTGCAAAGAAATCATGGAACTCCATCATACCAAGCATCATCAAACTTACGTCAACGGCCTCAATGCCGCAGAAGAGGCATATGCTAAAACCGAGGACACCAAACAAAAAATTACACTTCAGAGTGCTTTGAAGTTCAATGGTGGTGGTACGTGCTTCCCTGTCCCCTCTTGGTCCAACCTGCTTTGACACTCTCTTTAAACGGAACAGGTCACATTAATCATTCCCTTTTCTGGCAGAATCTCTCTCCTGCATCTCAAGATGGCGGTAAACTCAACGATGGAATTCTTAAAGAACAAATCATCAAGTATTTTGGCTCTGTTGATGGTTTCAAGCAAAATTTCAATGCCAAGACTGCTGCAATCCAGGGTAGTGGTTGGGGTTGGCTCGTGTGTATCATTTCATCCCTGAAAATAACCGTGTCTCTTCTAATGAACTCCCTTCGTTTCCCCGCAGGCATTGAATCCCCAGACTAAAGCTTTGGAAATTGTCACTACTGCTAATCAAGACCCGTTGCTCAGTCATATACCGATCGTCGGTGTCGACATCTGGGAGCATGTATGCTTTTCTGATTTATCTCTAATATATCGCAATAACTCCCTCTTTAGGCTTTTTACCTCCAATACAAGAACGTTAAGCCCGACGTAAGCCCTTGAATCTCTACTGCGCTGTATAGTCCTGATTGAGATTGTTTATCACTTCCACCGTTCCCGATGAATCGAACGTCCACTACATGTGTCCAATCCACTTGAAACCTTCGATGATTCCTGCTCCTTCAACGACAACAGTATCTCAATGCCATCTGGAATGTGATTAATTTCAAGGAAGCTGAAAACCGTCTCATTGCAGCCTTGAACTAATTGTCGGGATCAATGGGATCAATGGGATGGGTTGAGCATGATGATTTGGAAATATCGCACCTACCTGTTTTCACTAGATCCCATACCTCCACTTTACCCATGAATCAAGCTTTTGATAGACAAGTATCCAGCGTAGTGAGTACGAAGGTATTTTTGACTTTGAATTGCACATGCAGGATATCTCCATGTCCAACATGGAGTTCTTCCCTCAACGGTTATCCAGGATAATACAGAGTCCCTATCTCTGAAAGTTTTTTGATCTTCATTCAAGAGAAACTGATGTTAGTCAGACCTCATGTATCAACATCAAAGCAGTCTAAGATGTTTGATCATTCCACTTCAAAGGGGAACGAGGAAGAGTGATTAACACCATCATAGAACTGCGTTTGCCTCTAGCCAAGAATCAGCCCTGGGAGATATTCCAAAAAAATACTTATCATGTAAACTCACATTGATAAAACATTGGTCAAACTGAACAGTCCGACTGTTTAGTCAATGATGTGATCAAATTGTCCTGGAAACAACGAAGACAAGTTGCTGGAAAAAATCAGGTGTGGGGACACCGCGGATCGAACGCGGGACCTTTAGAACTTCAGTCTACTGCTCTCCCAACTGAGCTATGTCCCCTGCCCAGAGCCAGGTTTTTGCGCATAATACATAGTGTTCAACCGAGACTTCGTGCTAAAGATCAACAGGCCTTTGTTAGGCACCTTGTGCAATATCAGGCACTTGAAAGAAGCAGCGGCAAAAGTTCGGTGTAAGGAGTGGATATGAGGATTACGACTTGCGTCCCAGATATTTCAACAATAACCTCTTCATCTCTCCACATTAACTACTCGGATTTTCTGCATTATTCATCATGAAGTGGACAGCTCAGATGCGGAATTTCCGTGCGTTGTCTACGACGTCCCGCGCATTTTCGACTTCCACCGGCCGACGTGAGTGGGACTTTTTATGCCCCTTCCCACTCACACACATAATATCCCTTTCTTTTTTGCCACCTGTGTCTGACTGCGGCCTCGAACATCCCTCGATTGCTACATAGACCGCGGAATGCCTCAGAAAATTGTGGTCGAGAATCCCGTTGTGGAGCTGGACGGAGATGAAATGACTAGGATTATCTGGAAGAAAATCCGGGAAGAAGTATGTTTCCACATCAGCTGTTTCAGTGTCTGGATTGCTCAAACGCCCATTCCGCAGCTCATCCTTCCATATCTAAAACTTGACATCAAGTATTACGATCTAGGTCTCGAGTGCCGAGACCAGGTTCGTCCGAGACCATGTTCATAATTCATAATACCTGATCTGGTCTCCGTGTTAGACCAGTGACCAAGTTACTGTCGACGCTGCCAATGCTATTCAGAAATACAAAGTCGGCATCAAATGCGCAACGATTACACCCGATGAGGCTCGTGTGAAGGAATTTAATCTCAAGGCCATGTGGAAGAGCCCCAACGGCACCGTATGTTTCCCATCCCAGTAGCGATGCACCAACATCTTGAATTTTGACAGATCCGTAATATTCTCGGAGGAACTGTTTTCCGTGAACCCATCATCCTCAAGCGGATTCCTCGTCCCATTCCTGGCTGGGTCAACCCTATTGTCATCGGTCGTCATGCCTTCGGTGACCAGGTATGTCTTGCATCCTGTGGGCTGTGTTTGTTGACTGGAGTGTGTTTTAGTATCGCTCGACGGATCATGTTGTTCCTGGTCCAGGGAAACTTCAACTTGTTTATACGCCTGCGGACGGCTCAACGCCAACAGCGTTGAATGTCTATGACTTCAAGGCTCCTGGTGTAGCTATGAGCATGTACAATACTGATGAAGTACGTCTTTCCTTGCCAATAATCATAATCAATCTAAAGCTGATGATCTCCCAGTCTATAACTGGGTTTGCCCATTCCTCGTTTAAGATGGCTCTTGCCAAGAAGATGAACCTCGTAAGTTGGTCCTGGATATCTTCGTGTATCGCCAAGCTCACATAAATGTCTAGTTCATGTCGACTAAGAATACCATCATGAAAAAATATGATGGTCGATTCAAGGACATATTCGAGGAGATTTACGAGTCGTATGTCATCCTACCGACCCGTATATATGTATCTCCTCTCAACTCACCTACATCTCACTCCAGTACCTACAAACCCCGATTCGAAGCTCTTGGCACCTACTACGAACATCGTCTTATCGACGATATGGTCGCTCAAGCCATCAAATCTTCAGGCGGTTTCGTTTGGGCATGCAAAAACTACGATGGCGATGTCCAATCCGATATCCTTGCTCAAGGATTTGGTTCTCTTGGAATGATGACATCCGAACTCTTGACTCCCGACGGTGAGATAATTGAATCCGAAGCAGCTCACGGAACAGTCACTCGTCATTATCGCGAATATCAAAAGGGGAATGAAACGTCGACAAATCCTGTTGCTTCAATATTTGCTTGGACGAGGGGATTGTTGCATAGGGCGAAATTGGATAAGAATGGGCCATTGCAGGTATTTTGTGAGGAATTGGAGAAGGCCTGTGTGGAGGTGATCGATGAGGATGGAGTTATGACGAAGGATTTGGCGATTGCGATTCATGGAAAAGATATGAAGAGGGAGCATTGGGTCATCACCGATGTTTACATGGATGCTGTAAACGTGAGTCGATCTTAGAGTTTGTCTTCTATGTTTCTGGTTGGCTGATTGTCTGAATGAAGACCAAGCTCCAGAGGAAACTTGCTGTTCGTGGTGTGGAGACAAAGCTCTAGAGGAAGCAAGGAATAAGATCAGTTCTTTCATGAATTGGATATATGCATGCCATGTTTCCTCTCACAGTTTTATCCTTATCTCACAGTATTTGCTTCATTGGGGCCAACATACTGATACTCTATATTCTGGGTTAGTGGAATTGGATATCTGAATGCTAATAGCCATCCAAATAGTACCGATCCAAGTTCTGATGTTGATTCCTCTCTTAAGCCACGAACTGTTATTGGTCAAGTATGTCAAAACATCATTGCATCCCTACTTTAGTTAAACATTATTTAAAAAATATCCAAGTGTTTTAAATGTGATGGCATGTATTAACTACAGTCTACAAAATTGATGATGACTCTCCGATGACTCTCCTTACCCCATTTCATATCAGGCAAGAGAAAAAAATTCAGGAATCACATTAGGCATACACTCACCTCCAAGCAAGGAAGTGGGCTCACGGACAGAATGTTATAATCCAGAGGAAGCGTAGGCAAAGATAGGATTGAGCGACTGCCAAAAAACATACAATAACAACAGATTCGGCAACTATGATTGTTCTGCCAACACAACTTTCTCCTTCTCTGCCTTCGGCTTCGAATCCCCTGCTCTTGTGTGCTTTCTCCTTCTCTCCTCCTTGATTCTGCGGGCCTCCACCATGGTATGTTTGAGCTTGTCCGTCGACCGAATGGCTTTCGGCAAATGACGCGATCTATGACATTATCAGGCTACATATATGAAAGGCTCAGAAAACGCATACCGAGATATTCTTGCTACCTCTGTATCGACAGCCCACCTCTCCTTGAGTTTATTGCGATACTCAATCGCAGCCCGCTCCCTTGCTGTGACAACACCAAGTCTCTCTGAGGCTTTGGCTTTCCAAATTCGTACATTTCCTTCGTCTGAGCCTGATAATACAAACCGAGCATCACCGGAGTATACAGTGGATGTCACTCTGTATTCCACTCTGAGCGATCATGATCTTGAAAAACATTTGATTTTTACACACCTTTGCATGCGTTTTGTGTGATATACTTCTGGTCTCTGTGCAGCCTTTCCATCCTTAAATTGCCAGATTCTAACTGTTTTGTCCCACCCACCACTCACGAACTCCATACCCGTAGGACTCCACTCGCAACTTGTAACAGCACTCGAATGAGCCTTGTATATCTGTGTTGGATGGTTAAGATGTCTAACATCGAATGTATATAAATTATGGTCTTCCGATGCCAGAAGAAGGAGCGTAGGAAGTGTTGGCGACCAAGATAGGGATGTTGATTGAAAGTGCATGACGACACGACGTTCAGCTTTGGAAGTACGAATATCATACAGAGTGAATGTACGGTCAGAGCCACATGATGCGATAATGGAGGATTCAGCGAGATTGAACTTGAGAGCAATGATAGTCTCAACAGAGGTCTGGAAGGCGAGGTTGGAAATTGATGATGTTCTGCAATGAAAAGTAGGTGCGTGTTAAGTCATCCAAAGGTAATCCAGGGACAATCATAAATATAAAATGTGCGTGAATAATCAGGACAAGTTGTTTGAAGATAGTGATGATGCGGAAACACACTTGGTCTCGTCCCAAATTTGGAGGGTGTTCGAGGCAGTTGCAAACAGACGGTCTGATCGATGATGGTCGACAGCACTGTAAAAAGGTGGCGCAAGAGAAAAATCAGTCTGAACGCCTACGCTCCTGAAAGTGAGCTCACTTGAAGGCAGTTTTTCCGGGGAAAACGTTCAGGGGCTGCGTCTAAACCAAGTAACAGATGAGCTGACTTGCAGAGGCGGTTTAGGTATGCGCACCAAGACATTATCTTCACTGCTGTTATCACTGATTGACCACAACTTCACCGTACGGTCAACACCACAACTCAACAACGTGTCGGCTGAGGCGTAACATAATCCAGAAACTTTGCCTTTATGCGCCTTTGGAATCTTGGTGGTTATGTGCCTCGACGACAGGTCATGCATGATGATATCTATTGAATATTTGAATTTCAAGAAGCTGGATGTATATCAGTCATCCTCGCAAAAACCTGAGATACACACCACCGCTCCAACTCCCACTGGCAACATTCACTTGTGAATCAGGTTGTTTGGCCATCGACTCTATTGCATCCACGTGCCCCTCTAAAGCAGCAACAAATGGCTTTGCAAACATCCTGTCCATTTTTACAGCATTGAGTGCACGAGTACGCTCTCGAGCACGTGCAAAGGGGTGCATGAGAGGGTCTAGGTTCCGGGATTGAGGGGTAGGATCTCCTGGGCGTGTAGGCAGGTGCTGTTCAGGAGCATGTTGCAAGACAGATATCCGCTATTTCTCCGAGTTACATGATGTGGGCAGAATGTTGTACAGAAACAACTCACAACCATATCGAGGGTAGCGCAAGGAAAAAACTAACTTGCTGATCTAATCAGATGGTCTTTCTGTGTGCTGACAACAATTTCATAACAATTTCATCGACACCTTTTAACAGATGGTTCCGACATTATTACTCTTCAGAAACCTCTTGACCGCTCTGTCATCGGAGGACCCGCGTTTCCATGTTTCACAGGGATAGTAACCATGTAAAAACCTTCCTGGTAATGATTGATCCCAGATCTCTGTTCCCTATGTTAGCAACCCGTCCATAGGTGCAAGAGATCAGCGTTCTTTCGCCTATGGTCAGACTGTACTTGACTTCTGCCTTTCACCCTTCCCTTTCACCCTTCTCTTTCTTTCTTTTTTCCTTGCTCTCTTCCAGCTTGATCGTTGGGTTTGAAGAGCTTCTTATAGCTCAGAGATTCAGGGTATTCTGATCCTGCAGGAATTTCCGTTCTTTTAACTTTCTATTCTCTTCGAATCCACCTTCCCGACTTCTATTTTGGCCTTCCTGTCACCAAGTCAGTTGCTTACGATACGCCGTCGCGTTCATAACACTTTAAGCTGAGGAGAATCCGCTGCAATTGTTGCACTACCCACGACTCTGAAGCAGTTGTCAATGTCAACAACGTCATCGGCTGCTCAATCGACCACTTCGAGTACCTCTGCTAATCTCGACCCTGAGTCCTGTATTTCGCTAGCCTCTAGTCTTCGTTGCTATTATACCGGACAGTCAACTGAAATTCACCACTCTTTGTTGATCATACCTGTCGTGTTAGAACTCATCTTTTCAACTTCCTTGGTTTTCATCTGTTGGCACTCTGGTCGGCAAGTTGATTCTTTTATATGGTTGTGATTCATCAGACAGACTTACGTTCTTTATAGGCGACATCTCCTTTTGGTTGCCGAGGGATGGATCATTTTTCTTCTTTCTCTCATTGAGGTTTTTCTTTATATCTCACCCGCTGTGCGGGAAAGTATTCCGATGTTCAGAGCTCTTGATGAATTAATAGGTGAGTCAACTTTTTCCTTCACTTTTCGAGTAGCCCTGAATCTTGTGATCCCACAGGCACACTTTCGTTCACCCAACTCCTTTGTTATATGTCATTTCTATATATTTGGGTTCAAGGCGAATGTTTTCCAATTGTTCCTCGCAAGTTTCGGAAAATTACGAAGTTACTTTTATTCATGTTCATCCCCACCGTAATGGCAATGAACGTGATCGCTTCGTTCGTTGGTGTTTCTTATGGTATGCCCGTTCATTGAGTACACCTATCTTGCTTGTATTGATAGCGTGCAGCTCATGGCCCAAACCATGTCACTGTTACCTTCCGTGACAGCAGAGCCCGCTTTGTCTGGCCATTCTTCTCTTCTATCACTCTTGCCCTTTTCGCCCTTTTCCAGGCTTCTTGTTTCTGCTGTACTTGTTATCGGCTTATCCTTGTACTCCTTGTTCAACGGAGAATTGAAGTGAAGTCGAAAGATGCTGCAGTGCTTTTCCGAGGGATTTTTTGGATTAACATTGGTATTAAATTTGGCGTTATCGAGACTGTGACTGGATTTCTGTTTTTCGGTATACCGATTGCCTACGTTAGAAGGGCATTGAGAATGCTTTCAAGAGCTTTTCTCTGCATTGGAGTTGCTAAAGGGTGAGTGATCTCACATTTACTATTCGTTGATTTTCCAATCCCTCATCCCTCTGGGCGTTTAAGTGTGGACACGATAGAGGACTTTAAAGCGCTGCGCGGCGAGCTAACATCAAAGTCCTTGGAATGGAACTTACGACGGCCAAAATCACGGGAACCTGTCTCCGGGGATCTACTCTCTGTTCAACAATCGCTGCCTAGAATCACTGTACCTCACACTGTTCTACGAGAATCTGTCATTAACTACAACCTTCACACATCGTTCAATGAGAAGCCACATCCATATGCAGCTAGTACTTTTTTGACTGCCGGGAGACACAACAGTACTTGTGATCAATCTCCTTCACATGTAAACATGGAGTTCCCCTCTCGAGCTCCAGCTCAACGATTCCAGAAACTGAACACGATCGCGAATCTTTCAGGGGTGTCCGATTTCGTGGAGACTAGAACTAGGAGCATGCATGAACGCTCACCTGGATGGACGACAACTTATCATCAACCCGAGTCGCCTACATCGCTTCTTCAACGTTTTCGTATCAATCTCCCAGTCACCCCGACCATCAACCAGATTATCGAAAATCGACACAGGACTGTACCCTATACTACAAGGACACTACAAGGACAACCTGAAAATCAACTGAGTCTGTATAGCGTTGCCCCTGCACATTCTGATCTGAATACACATGACCGCACTCCTGAATTTATAGATAAATCCTTCGGCACGTTTGGGGCAGATCAGACACCTACCCTTGCTCCCTATGATCACACTCAGAACTTCAGTCAATCATCTTTCGAGTTAGAACCACCTACTCCAGCCTACCTCCAAGGCTCAACATGGCGTCTGTCTAACGCTTCCCAAACATCAGATATCTCCGCTGCTCAGGCAGAAATTGTCGACGTTCCACGCCGGATGCTCTCATTCACAAAATATAAACCTTCTCTGGCAAAGGTAGTGTTGCATTCCGTTCCGGAGACCAAGACCAACATGGCGCTAGTTGGTGGGGATCTCGCTCTTACTAGTGAAATACCCCCAAAACACTTGCAAAAACCGAGGCCTCTTCCCCCTGAAATGGATAGAAACGCACAACCTACTCTGTCCACTTCCCACAGACTCCTCCCTTCCCGTTCTCCCTTCCCTGTGTATCGATCATCTATTTCGGCACGTTCATCTGGATCCCAATTCACTCAACAACGGGCGGAATTTCCGGTGCGAGAGTCCATTATTGACGAAGATGATATAACCCCTTTTTGTCAAGACGTTGCTGGAAAAGTGGACAAACGCATTGCTTATAATGTCGACAGTGTACCTGAGGCGCTCAAAACAACTCGCGAATTTGCAGTGAAAATCCCTGGCCCACCATCGGAAGCACTTAGTGATTTCCGCACATCATTGATGACTCCTGTAAAAGAACGGGATGCATTTGATACAGTGAGCGAGCAGAGTCGTGTTCGTGATGAGAATGTTGCAATTTCGATGAGACACAGAAAAATTAGCCGGGATAGTATGGATACGATAGAGATGCTGAGGACAAGAATTCCTGCGGAATTGAAGATGAAGGGAAGGGCTGTCTATCATTCTTCTGATATCCCTCTTCCTCCAGTCCCTGGTCAAGAAGTACGACAACTACCATCACCACGACCCGTGAAGAACGCTCTACCATTACAACCACTCCGGAAATTACCAACACCAGAGTCAAGCTCAAAGCCTGCTCTTGCTGCAAAACTGATTGATTCATGTGATAGTGAAACAAGATCTCATGCCATGCCCAACGAGATCTCGTCACTTTCAGTGTTAAGGCATCCAAAGTGCTTTTCGACCATACATCCGGTTACAAGGCATGATTCTGGGACAACAGCTACATTCTCCTCTGTCTCACCATCATCCCATAGTCCGGACCTATCGAGTCGGTCATCCTCGGGTGCTATAGATTCCTATACAACATTGAACTTGAGGAGTATCACCGGGCAAAGAACTTCTGGAACCTACCCCATGTGTGATCTACCTGGTATGGAGATAATGGAAGGTTTTAAGCGTGGTTCGAGTGTTCAGGGTCATACAGATCTTGATAGGCAAAAAGGACTACAATGGACCGATGATGTTATCTTGAGCGACGCTGAAAGCCCCGATGATTTGCCAGAGCGATTTTATCAACCCCATCGACCGCAGATCATCAGTGCTATTTGGGCTCTATCGAAGACAGGCCATAACATGAACCTAGGAAAAGCTCCTCGACAGTTGAACCCACAACCGATCCGAGTTCTAGAAAGCCTTCAGCTCCCACCAGCCGCCATTCCAGCTCCTTCCTCGGGTAAAGACGTTCCAATATCGGCTGGAAACTGGAACATTTCAAAGAATTTTGAGTGTGACTAGGGCGGGTGAAGGCTCGCTTAATCGAGAAGAAAAGCGAGGCTTATGTGGTCTAGAAGGAAAAAACACCCATACAGGTGAGAGTTCAGGTGTAAGATAAGGTGCAAGATGTTCGATCGTCTAATCTCACGTAGTTCTGTTTTTCCTAATATTAAATTTCCCAACTGCTATTAACAGCAGGAATGAATACCACCCAGAAGCAGGAGTGATGAAATGATGTCGGCGATGATAGATATGACGACAATTTGAATAATGAGCTTTATGGCATTTAGAGGCGCTGAGTGTCGCGGACTATGGATACTTTCCTATTAAGTTGTATATTAAAGCAGGCAGTGTGCTTGCAGTTATTTTTAAACAGTCATTAGAAAAATGGACTATGTTTTTAGGATAAAGCCATTACAAACTGGTTTCTTTCCCATTCGCAAGGGCTGGACAAGTTAGACAGTTGAGGTGGTAATAGATGGCCTGAATGATATTTGTATGATTATTGCCAATTGGAACTCTTGAGTCCAGGAGGGAACAGCCGGCGCTAGATAAATGCTACAATGCCTTGAGGGTCACTCCCGAAGACCATTCTTGATTGGAACTCTGCCTGAACCTTCAGAACTCAGCTGGTGAAATTCCGATAATCAACTGACAGTCACACGAACAAGTGCAGCTTCTACCTGTTTCAAGCTGAGCGCTTCAAATCAATCGCAATTACGACTAGTGCGTAATATGCCGGAGTTTGAATTGGTGACAAGGATAAACATCATAATTGACCGACCACCATTAGCAGCCATGAGCAGATGTCTAACTTGACACTATGATACACTTACTTGTCGTGAGCCTATAAAAGCTAAATGCATTCTGCGGAACTTGTGAATGACTCTCCATCTAGAGGATGATATCCCCAGATTATGCGAAGTGGCTTCTAGGTCCTTGGGTGAGCTGAACATGTTCGATGCATCACGTATTGTCTTTGGACTGACCTCTTTTTATCTGGCAATTACTCTCAATTCAGTTGATCGGTGGATTTCTTGATGCTCTGCTTCAAGGCATGCTTTATTGCCAAGTAAGCCGAAAGCAAGCCACTGATAGTTAAGGAGCTAACTTTCTAAACACGGGATGCGTGCAGTTCATGCGTTATGCTATCCGTTATCGGCGCGATCGCTTAGTTCTCAGGATTGTTGTCCTCGTCTTATTCATCCTCACAACATTGAAGTCAATCCATATAGTGTAAGTCTTGCTATCCCCTAACAACATATTCAGGATAATGTATTGGTGTGGATGATAGTGCGCTTGTATGGGCTCAACTTATCGATCATTTTACAGACCTTGATGCCGCTGTTGCCCTCAATTATACTGTCTGGTGGCAGTCGGGTAGCGCGCTGATGGTATGTGAACTCGAGTCAAGTGCGGCAAGAATTGTTGTGAATTCTTTTTATCCTAGACTGCTACTCTCGACCTCTACGTCCAAATTTTCTTCGTCCATCGTCTGTATGTTATCTCCGGCAGGAAATGGTGGGTTACTGTCCCCATTTGCGCTGCGCTTGCCTTTGCCTATGCCGCTATGTGCATCGCCGTAAGTTCTTGAAATCTTGTCGATAGCTCAGGATGCTCATTCATTAGACCTACTATATTACCATCGGAGTCCAGGCTACACCCTCGATGAAGCCTTGGTGTATGTCCAGACTGTGTCCATAAGTGATTTTTCGACCTGACATTTCAAAGTCGCAGCCCACTTCGGCTCTGTGGTTGGTACGTAATTCTGGTTGAGTCTCTCATTCTGATTCACGACCTTGTCTTGCAGGTGCAGACGTATGTCTGACCATCACCACAACCTATTTCCTTCTCAAGATCAAGAGGGATCTCCTTCCCCAGTAGGTTCACTGTAACTCTTTGGGGACATGATAACTATACAGGATTTCAGAACTGCGGGTTTGTTCGCAGCTCTCCTTCAGTTGACGTGGTTTTCTGCGGCACCCGCGACAGTTTGGTATGACATTCCTGTTTTTTGTGATGAGGCAGAAGTCCGACACCGAATGATTAGTGCGGTGCTAAATCTCATATTCTCTCAAGTTTGGCCCGGCACGGATCGGCTTTTGTCCGTGATTGTTGGTACAGCATTACCCAAGGTTTATGCGATTTCAATGATGTGGACTCTCAATGTTCGCATGAAAATCCGGGCAGGAAGTACAGAGTACTCTATAGGACAATTTGTATTGAATGATCCTCATAATCCAATTCAGGTTAGTCAAAGGATCGAGAATGTTTCATATTCTTTCAAACATGATCGCCCATAAGTCAACAGCCGCATCTAACCAAATAATTCAAGCACGAATTCTAGCAGAGACAAGAAATCCGAGTGATATGGTAAGGGCCTTTTGGCTCAGATGGTTCCTATATTCTAATCCTCCAGACTTTTGAAATGCACCGTGTTCACGCGACAGACCTTGCACCCACCATAGAGAAATTCGACCACTCTGCTGATGAAAAGGCTCTATGACTAGCCACGGAATTGAATGATATTGGTTCAAACAGAATCTTGCTTTGGCAACCTGTGGTGGTTTATAGTCAATTCTGTGATGAACAATATTCATTGTTGGGGTTTATATTATCTTATTGTGTATAAACTGTCAAAGCACAGTCAGGCTAAGTGTCAGTGCCGCAAGTCCAGAGAACACGACCACTGGATTCAAGGAAGGTAATGCTTACGATTATTTCACTATCTGTTCACACACACCAGAAAGTGGACAAATTTCACTGCGGTTTTCAGAACAACAGTTGCCAGAGTTGACAAGTGATAAGACTCCAGCCTCCATTCGTCGAGACAAAGACCGGAACCGGAACTTGAAATTAAAATTATGATTGCAACGGCCCTAGATGGACAATAAATAACCCTCAATATGAGTGCTGGGATAGCCAAGATTCCCTCATCTTTCCAGTAATCAGGTAAAGTGGATATGACCGAGGTGCTTTCCATCTAATGGCTATTTTGGAACGGTTAACGAAGTAAACAGCAAATACATAGTTTGCAAGGGCAGAATGTTGCACTCAAGAAGGACTGAGTGTTTGAGAACAAATGAGGGCTGTAAATGTAAGAAACTGTCTAACATGGAAATGATGTCGGAACTGATACTTACGCAACGAGGGTTTGGTTGATCGGCAACGTTTGCCCCGACGTCGCAATTGGTAAACATCTACATGAAACTGTGTTACACGTAATCTCATTGAGCATATCGTGAGCCTAGTTCACCATGCTCGTGGGAGGATAAATCTATACATACCAAGTAGTGACATGGGGCACACTTATTATGAAAACGCGTGCAGCATTCCGCCGAATAGAACCATTGTTCTGAGAGTAGATTTTATATGAGTCTGGGATGGAAGGAAGACGTTAAGTATGAATGAGACATACTGGATGCAATATCTAGCTCTCCGAAATCTCTGAGGTCGAAAATCCACACTGATGGACCGTAACGTACAAGGACTTCTGAATTGGCATTCTCGAATTCTCTATCCGTGAGAATAACGAGACGCAAAGAATTGCAAGTGGATAGTGTGGCCTAGAACTAGGTCACCGAGAACTGGCGGTTTCTTAGGTTGCCATCAAGAGATAAAAGCAAATTTCTTCAGTAAGGGGTTTGATAACAGACCTTGATATTCAGAATGTGTGCGAGAGCACGGATAGTAATGGTCTTGTTGGGGCCTTGGTTGGCATCCCAGTCTGCCGAGGATGTAAGAAACACTGTGCCAGATATTCTCCCCGGATATTGATCAGCGTCCAAGTATTGGATGCTAATACGACTCTTTAACTGCTGGCCCTTAGTCCAGAAGAACGTATATTCAGAAAACATTCCGAATACTTCTCTTAGCATTTGACAGCAATTATTGATTGCCAATCGAGTTTTCATTGAGTATACATTCAAGAGATACGATGTCAAATATTGCAAATTGCTCCCAAGAAACATACCCTAAGATGTGAAAGCCAAAGGTAAGATAGATCCACTGCACATATACACTCGGACCCGTCAAAGTAAATTCCCACAAGAAGGGCACGCCCAATCGACTCTCAAGATGTCCTCCAATGTGAGATTTTGCTCTTCTCGTTTCTCTTCCCCTTTTCCTTTCTTCCGCAGGCCACCTTTAAATACATCGTCCGATCGCTTCCTCTTCTTTCCTGACCCCAGCGACCCAAACTCCTCCATTTCTCTCTCATAGGCGATTCCATCATCCATCTCAACGTCTCCATCACCATCCTCCTTCCTCTTCTTTTCTTCAACAACCACATAATCTGATTTACCAACGCCACTCAGAAACTCGTCATCATCAATCAATCCCTCTTCAATTATGATCCCATCGTCTACCTCTACGCTAGGAGGTAACACTTTTTCATCTTCTGTCATTCTCTCTTTCCAGTTACCTATCACTGAAAGCAGACATTCTGAGACCCTGAGAAAGTCTTCGGCATCACGCATATCTTGCTGTGCTTCGTCGAATACACGTTCGTCTTGATGTATGTGACCATCTTCAAAATTAGATCTCGCTTTTGACTTTTGGTTGCGTTCCTTCAGTCCTGGAGCAGTTACACTCGCATTTGAAGATAGCTCGAGCCGACCAATGGCACTCAATGCCTTCCAAATTAATCTCCTCGCAGCTAGAACCAAGTTCACATTCCCTGTGGGACCAAGATTTGGGATATATTCCGCTCCTCGTATGAGAGGTTGTGAAGCTAAGAGCAATAAATCTTTAGAATCAACTGCCATATCAAAGGAGGTATCCATAGGACTCGGGACTGATTTTGCTGCTTTCGCTGGTGAGACCACTGATGTCGGAAGAGTAGAAGCAACAATGTTACCAGAGGTATTTGGAGTGAGGGAAGGAGGAGCGCTGGTGGTAAATTGTGAAGATATAGCAGCCGCATAGCTGGGCGGAAAAGGCGAGGGAAGGAGGAACAATGTGGCGAGCAGAGTTACCGGCGTCAAGGGTTCCATCTGAAGGGGTTTATCATAAGAAATTGTTGTTATTGGAGAAAAAGAAGATTCAACTTGGACTTGCTTCGACTTCTCGTTTTCTGTAGTTTGCGATTGAAGTCTGAGTTTTGATTTGGATCTTGGCTTCAAGACTACTTTAGATGCCGCAAGTTGGGGCGTTGCATCTCGAGACAGGCAAGAGCTGCCAATGTTGCCATTGCCATTTTCACTGACAAAACTATCATCATTGATATCTTCACAAATGCAATCATCTGCAGAGGTATCACTTTGCAAAGACACATCAACGTCAAAATCGTTTTCTGCGACGACTGATGGATCCTCCACTTCAATCCAGCTACCACCAGACATCGTTGGTACAGGATGCGTTGAAAAACGTTCAGATGTCATCGATGAACCACGGTGTCGCTGAATTTGACGTGCGTAAACACGTTGGAGGAGAGAGATGATCGAGGACGGGGATGCAGTCGAAAAATCTGATTTTCGTCGATGATTTTTATGAAAGGTAGGTGTGTTAATAGTCGGGGAAGGAGAAAAGAAGGACAATAGATCAAGCGAGTCACTTGAGTTGGGTGTGCAAGTTATACGCTGCATTGCGCGTGGTGTTAACCATTGCACGCACGTGAGGACCTCTTTCTCCTCGATTTTTTCCACCCCTTTGCCCTTGCCCTTGCCCTGTCTATTCCTATTTCTGCGCCTTCGGTCGGCATTTCGCCCTCTGGCACTCGACTTTGAAGGTGAATGTTGAACCTCCTGATCGTCAGGTACCCAAACACTTTTAGCATCTCGTAAACAACCAACATGGAATGGAGTACGACATATCTGTCGAGGGCAGAACAACATGACACCTTCCAAGAGAGAGGTCGCATCGGGTGAATATGGTAGTGAGCAGAGACATGATGACAACCCTGGTTCAGGCTGTAATACGGAATCAAATCACAACCTTGGTCAGATAACACGGAGATTAAATGCTAACGCTGATTTTCTTTCGATCAATGTCAATTGTGTACCTCCAATAGAACATATCTGGTTCTATAGGTACTTGATCTTCCAATCCTGGTTCCAGTTCGAACTCTCCATCTGCAGCAACGGTGTTCGTGGTGACAATAGCTTCCTTCTCTGCATTCACATGCCGTCCCATACCAAGTGTAAGCCTCTTTGCACGCGATCTCTCGTGCTTTAGGAAAGGGTATAGACGAAGTACATGCATAGGGACAACTGCATTGAAGGATTGTGGAAGCACAAAGTCCCAGTGAGAAGACAGAAGGCGTTCGAATCTGCCGATATGAGATGTGTCCCTAGCTGAAATTTGAATATCGCTACCCTTTGGTTCTGCAAAGAAAAAGGAAGAGCAAGGCCTACAGAGATTTGACTATGCTGGCGGCTTCTTCAGCATCATAAAACCATTGAACCTTTGCCCATATCTGGGAGGGCAAATAAGTCTCGTATCATCGTAACGAGGACACACATACGGTGCGAGAGTCTTCACTCTCAGCATCGGCACGAATTTCAAGAATCTTCCCAATCCAATACTCATGTGGTTCGATGTGTTCTCCTGGAGCTTTGTGTCGTGGAAGTACTGTTGTTCTGGGGTACATTTTACGTCAGAGGTTGTGAGGTGCATGCAGAAGAAACGAGACGTACACATCACCACGCTTGAATTGGTACGTTGTGCCGTCATCATCATTGACTTGATACAGCAGTTCAGACTTTTATGAAAGGATTAGGGTCAGGACCATACTAATACAAAGACCATATGGGGTCAGAGTTTTCCACTTTGCGTCATCTAGCACGGTCACTCCGTCCTCATCCTGACGGTACTTGGAGGTGGCAGTAGTCCGATGAGATTTACGCATTGTCAGTCTCTGTTTACTTCGTCTTCCCGGCATTTCCCCTATGTTTTTGTTAATTTCGGCATGGTAAAGTGTAATTATATTGACCTTGGAACTGCGCTTTAGTTCACGCAGGGGCATGTTTCGATTACGTCATCCAGTCATTTGTTGAAGGGTTCAGCTGCTCCTTATTTGTTTCTGCCATGCTGCTGCTTTTGACTGACAACTACACCACCTAATCGCTATTCTCTTTCTATAGGCAATTGAGCATCGTATTGCAAGTGTATCATTCATGTTGTTCTTTCTCACCTCTCGACTAATTAGGTGAGTCATCTCGGCATGAGGTCAGAAAAACTGAATGATCTTTTGACAAAACAGCTCGATGGTTGCTTTCTTGTATCCCGGTTATGCATCGTATAAAGTTCTAAGTCAACGCCCAGCTTCTGAAGAGGAGTTGGAAAGATGGTTGATGTATTGGTCTGTCCTTGGCTTTGTCGTCGGCGTCGAGTATGTTGCAGAATGGACAATCTCGTGGTATGCACCTTCATTTCTTCACCGGAAGTGACTCTCTGACGCCTTACACGGTCGTAGGATACCGTTCTACTACATACTTAAGACCCTTTTCCTCCTGTACATCGCGCTTCCACAGACTAAAGGTTCCTCCTACCTATACAAAACACATCTCCAGCCTTTTTTCCGAACACATGAGACCGAAATTGACACTACACTTGCACGTTTGAAAGCTCGTTTATACTCATTTTTACGACAACGTGCTAGAATGTTGTGGGATCAGGCTGCCGTTGCTATGGGGGGACAAGCACCTTCCTATACCACAAATTCTTCAAGGAGAGAACCAGAAGAGGAGAGTATCGATTCGGAACAACCAAACAGTCTAGGGAATATATTGGGAGCGCCTGTGCAACTCTTCTCGAGTTTATGGGGCAGGCACGGACCGAACATCCTCGCGGGCGGATTAGCACTCATTGGCGTTGCACGTGCTCAAGCACAGTATCAATCTGAATTAGGTGCTGGCACTAATAAACGACCCGGTACAAATGTCCTCACTACTCCACCTTCGTCTCGTTCGCGTACTACACAGTCCCACAAAGCATCTGGAAGAAGCATGACGGCTGATCGAAGACACCAACTTGAAGCTGAACCCAATGATGATGAGGTCCCTGTGAGGGTGATTGAAGACCTACCTGGAGGTTCAGTAGCGTCCTCGAGGAGTTCCTCGGATTCGATCGTGCATGCCCTAAGACGAAAAGATCGTGTCAGGAGCAGGTCTCTCAGTGGTGAAAGTGCGCGGTTCGAAGAGGTCGAAGTTCCAAGTGACGCCGAGATATATGAAGAGGATCAAGGCAGGAAATCGACTGGTGCCGCGGTTGGCGGGTGGTTCGGTGGATGGGATTCTGCCAGTGTAGATGGAATAAGACACGAATGACTGATTTTTTCGTTCTCTTCTCGCTGTTTTTGTGAATTCGTAGACTGGGTTCAGATCCTTCACAAAACAATAACGAACTGACTATCAATTGACATTTGTTGCTGATAACAAAAACAACTCAAGATCCATCAGATCTGCATGAATCTCAATGCATACCTGAATCAGCCGGTGCACCCTTGTTTAGGAAGATCCTTTTTTCACACGGTTTCAAAGAACTCACGGCCTGCAATTTTAGCTGATTCCTGCATCATCTGATGGAATGGATATGTAGTCATTAAGAGTCATAGGCACCACAAAGCGTTTTCCTCATTTGCCTGTGGAACAATGGAACAAGAAGTAGAATGGAATGGAGTACTACATGGTGCAACTATTTTCATATGAAGAATGATAGGTAATGAGTGTCGAGTGGAGTATTTCCAAATTCATCAGGGGCAAGCTATACCCTTTTATACCCTTTCTCACATGCCCATCAGGGTCCTTTCGAGTCTTATAGGAAATTGTAGTGCGCTAGCTAGCTGATTCTTATTGTCAATGGGCTAGATGGGAAAATCAGACCTCAACTAGTGCTAAAGTATTCCTTGCATTCCATCCCGGGCTGTCGGTGGTTGTGGGAAATATATTCTAAGCTTCTATCCCATATTGATTGTCATACGATTTCCTACGCCGGGTCCGGATTTTCATCAGTTTGAGAAAATCATTGCACAAGAATTAGGAGTCGCTGTGGTCTGTATTCAGCTTTACGGTCATGATTGGTAATGTATCTGGTCTATATATGGCAGGTCTTGGCATTAAATTTATGTAGCGATGATGTCATTTCAACTTTGTATTGCCCCGATAAATTTCTATCATTGCCATACTGAGTAATTTACCTAACTGGAAGGTGAGACACTGTACTATCAGTTAAGAGTTCTGGCTTAAGTGAGAAATGAAATACTCATAGTTTGTATTCATGAGATAGGTTTAATTTCCCGCAAGCACACATAAAATGATGAGTTCCCCGTCTCCAATCTCGAGTGATAATGGAATCCAGTAATCTGGAATTGAACTTCTTGAAGATCCTGTAGCCGTTGGACCGTCCACGTAGCGAGGTGATGGTGTTTAAAATATAGAAATAGTAGTTTAAGATATGCTGGTCGACAGAGAGTCCGACTTCAATGAGTGCCCACGTCAAGGTCAGAACACCAACCAAATCCCAGGAGCCACTTAGATGAATGGGGTACTCGAAATATTTCTCACCAATCGGCTAACATGAGTCATATCCCGGATGAATTCTGGGGTGGCACTTGGCTAGCCGTGAACCCGACATCAACTGTCAAAATATGTCAATGTCCCAGTCGACAAACGTAGGATCATCCTGAGATCACAAGCACCGGTGGTAATTTTAAATTGCAAATGAGCATAATGTACACTCCGCTTTGAGTATAGTATGACCATCCGTCACAGGACTGAGACGCAAGTGAAACACGTCCGTACAACGTCAATGAGCATTCAAGACAATTACGTTGACACAAGGCTACAGAATCATGTATTAATTCGTGTCTTATTATTGATTGAACATTCTGTACGTCCCAACTATCCCATTAACATCACCTCTATTTTGGAAGCTTACATCCAACATGCGCTCACGAGACGGAAAACGTCTCCATTTCCTTGAGGATAACCAGGCCGAGTGTAACGTGTCTGTGACTAATTACCGAGAAACACCATATGCCAACTGTCCCTTATTGCTAGGTCCTCTGGGGTCCTGACCATACTAGTACAGAGCTTGTTGGGTCTAACTTGGTGGCTTCAGCATATCCAAAATAGTTAAAGTGTATCAGCTCTCCCATGAAGCTCAACGGCCAGGGTTCTGATGGAATATAGTACTGAACCACGTTTGGTCAAAAGCTCGTACCAACATCCAAGATCCTGGATAGAATCGATCAGCACAAGAAGCGCTGAACAAGTGAGTGATGTATATTCCATCGTACAGGACGGATCTTTCCTCTCTCAGCCGGTGGAAATACAGAGGGACTAGTTGTCAGGTCGTAACTCGAAACTCGAGGCCAGGCACGTGTCGAGAAGGCGCTTAACCCCAATCGGAGTCTCTACATGCCTCACTACTCTCCCTTTCTAATGCTTCTCTCTTCTTTCCATACTCTTTGGTTGTGAGCAGCAACGCAACAAATCCTTCTGCCATGCCACCAGTAGGCTCAAGGAAAGATGCTAATACACAGCTCAAAACCTTGGACAAGGAAGCCAAGCGTGCTAGGGGTATGTGGCCCATCATTTCCAATACCCGGCCAACTGATTGTCTCCTAAACGGCCAACAGGTGCACTTTCGTGTGCAGAGTGTAGACGGTTCGTGCTCTCAGTCCAGTCATTGATCACTTGTGCTCAATCAGACGTAGATTAAAATTAAAGTGTGATAAGACTGTGCCCTGTGCCAGGTGAGTTGCTTTCTGGTTTGGGTGCCCAATCGCCATCTCAATCACGCTCCCATATCTACAGCTGCAAGCGACGAGGTTGTGCTGCCATTTGCCCCAATGGGAGCTTGATCACTGGCCAAGGGACCAGGTTTGTTGCCATCTCTCTTTGCTGTACTAAGGATTCACTCTATGCTAATAGGTTCGTGTTGGCAGACACTGAAAAGCTCCATCAGAAGATCTCTGAAATGTCTGACCGAATTCGCCAACTCGAAGATGCTCTTGCAAGCCTGCAATCCAGCATATCGTCCGAACCACATCCACTCCTCTCACGCGACCTCATGAATATTAAGTCTTCCATCGAATTACATGCCGCCATTGAAGAGGGTGCCAAAGCCCAACAAGCAAGATCTGAGGTTGATGGGAGAACCATTACGGCTGGAGACGGAGATGGTGAGAATGTGATTGATGCGTTTGGGACTTTGGCTATCAGCAATGATGGAGCGTCAATGTTCTATGGTAGAAGTGCTGGGTCTGAGGTCAGTAAGCATCTCAGAACAGAGGTCGGATTTATTGACGTAATTTCCTCCTTCACAGAGTTTATTGATTGTGGGTTCCTCTCCCGTCTTCGTTACGTCTCAAGTCATTCTGATTGCTGCTTAGGGTGAAAAATCAGAAGACTCTCCCGCCTCTCCAGATGTTTACTTCTATTCTGCTTCCCCCAACTCCTCTCAGGCACCGTTAGATCCCCCGCGTTCAGCTATAGCATCTCTCAATGCATCTTTTCCCTTCAGTCCGAGCACCTTCCGTCGAAACTCCACCGTCCCAGTTGACATGGACTACCTTCTAAATTTCCTGCCCAAATGGGAAGAAGCTTGGAAGTTAAGTCAGCTGTATTTAGAACAGGCACCTTGGTTTTTCGGTGCTGTTACCAAGGTGCAACTCTTCGATGAAATGCTGCCCTTGTGGTATTTTGAGGCAAGGGGACTGACACCTGATGGTTTCTCAAATGGTGGGTCGCCGGTTGGGCCTGTCGGTCTTGTTGATGGTCCGGTTCCAGGCTATATTCAAGGATATGAAGGACAGGTAGTGACTGATACTGCATCACCTGGATCCTGCACCAGTTCCTCATCTTCATCTTCTGCCACTATACACGCTAAGGCATCTCATCAACAGTCATCACCCTCGCGATCAGCACATGATCTCGCTCTCCTCTTCATGATATTCTGTTTCGGTGCATTGACGGATGTCAACTTACCGCCTGCACCAGAAAACCCTGTTTCCGAGGATTTTTTCCAGCTGACGAAAGCTGCATTAGTGTTGGAACCGGTGTTGGAGAGAGCTCCGAGTGTGTCCACGGTACAGACATTGTCATTGATGGCGATTTATGAAGGGATTTGTTCTAGAGATGGGAGCGTTGAGAGAACGTGGGGCATCTTTGGTCTCGCTGTTAAATTGGCACAGAGCGTAAGTCAACTTTCTTCCCTGACTATTTTACCATTCTGAGTTCGCCGGACTTCTAGGTGGGCTTGCGTAAGTAATGGTCTATCTCGTTCGTCCCAGTCCGGTGATATAGGTGACGCACATAGATCGTGATTGCGCAAGGTGGAAATTATCTCCTGCGGAAGTACAGAAACGACGGGCGTTGTTCTGGGAGCTGTTCATTTCAGATTGTTGGCAGGTATGCCTTGTATTATGACAATTACCGTGCGCTACCTCAATGTTCATTATTGGTGTAGAGTCTGGCTACGGGACGATTAGCAACATTCTCCCTTCCGTTCGTTGACTGCGAGTTACCCCAAGATCCGGATTCATCAATGACACAAGACGGAAGCATCCAACCCAGCTGTGTGTCTCACGGTCTGCTTGTTATAGTACCGTTCACTCACATTGCCTTGTTCAGTCCCATTTTGGAAAGCGCACTTCGGTGCAGAGTGTGTTTCGGCCGTAGTCCAGGGGACACTAACGTCGCGCGCACCCAAGTATGCCATCATCTGTGACCTGGACCGTAAAGTTCGCAGTATGGAACTACCATTTTATGCACAGCAGGCTCTTACTTTAACCATGAACTCGAACTTGAGCCTGGCAAGTCTTGATTCAAACCCAGAAAGCACAGGAGAGGGACCTTGTGTAGGTTTAGGTCTTGGTGAGACGATGAGTCAGTTTATGCCAATTAATTATCGAGAATTGAGTATGTTTTTTCTTCCTCATATGATTTTAAGGAAGGGTTTGGATACAATACTGATGTGTGGTGTTTCAGCACTATTATATATTCATCGATGTTTCTATGCACATGCGATTGAGACACACCCAGCTGATCCTATGAAGAGCCAGTATGGACCCAGCTTTTCAGCTGGGTACAAAAGCGCATGTACGATTCTGCGGTCTGTGACAAAGCAGTTTATGCTGTTTCCTAGACAGATTGTGAGGTTTTGGGTGCTGTGGACACATGGATTTAGTGCTACAGTGAGTACTGTTTGATCTTCATGTGAATCCTGATTACTGTGCCTGGTGCCTTTGCAATCTCATCTCATCCTTACTCCTATTCTTTGCCATTTACCAAGTTGTCCCTATTTGACTCCAACTTTTCCCATTTTGACCTCTGATCCCTTTTGTCCTCTCTTGTCTGGATATATTAGTCACAAGCGCATGATAGATTGGCTTCATGTTCCCCTACCTTACTTTTTCACTGACTGCTTTATATTTCACAGGTCATGCTGGCATCGGCTGCAACACATGTATCCAAGCAATGTCAAGTTGCCCATACCGCCATGGTCGAACTGGATCATGCATGTGAGTTATTTGAGCGTGCAGCCAGCTACGGTGGGAGGGCTGTCAAGTTTCTGGTGAGTTTCTACTGCCTATCTTTGATTTCAATTTTGTTCTGCTTCAGGAACAAATAATGTTGACAATTTGATATTCCTCTCTCCTAAATCCCCTGGGAGGTGAAAGTGATCCTTCGATATGTTTTATTATCTTGATTTTTTTTCTTTTTTTCTTTTGTGATGGATCTAAGTGTTTGCTCGTTTCTAGCCGATCTTGAAGAGGCTTCAGAAAAAGGCACGAAAGTCATTCGACGATCATGCGAGGGGCTTGCCGCCGAGCATACCAAATGATATAATGAAACCTTCCAGAACAGATGAAGAAAAGAATGAAATGGAGATTTTCGGAGGGAAAACACATACAGTCGCGACTTGTTCACCTATTGTTCCACAAAATGGTGGGTTGAGACGAGTTGCATCAACTGGTACGGATCGCTCTTTTGTTTGGTGTTTTCGACAGATGTAGATTTATTATCTCTTGCAGGGAGTTTGATTTCTTCATCGAGCCCAAGTCCGAATAATATGCGGACGAGTAATCACCAATATCTACAGGTACCAGGACAAGATTTCGGACATAGTCCACTGAGCCATGATGTATACGGCGGTCCAGCACCTCAAATCCAGCAGCAAACTCAGCAACAGCAACAATCAGTCACCCAGCACTATCAGCCGAACCGGAATCCGCCGTTTGAGATTTTGCATCCGAATTTGACCAATGGGAGACATACATTTGAAGGAGATATCAATAATCAGGCTGTGCAAGCGGCCGTGGACACTTCTATACCGCCACCACATCAGAGACAGGAGGTTCCTGGGGCAATAGGATACGAGCATTATAACTTGAATGGGATGGCTAGAGAGGACGAAGAGCGTAGGGTGCAAATGCAGATGCAAAATGGGACAGATTCTGTCGAGTATCAGAAGCGAAACGAGATGGACTATCAGCGGGAGATGGAGGTATATCAACGGGAACTGGACTACCAGCAACAGCAGCAACAACAGATGCAGATGGGATATCACCAGACGGAACAGATAGAGTTTGAACGAAGGAGAGAAGAAGAGGAACGAAGGCGCCTGGAACTGGACAGACAGGCAAGGGAGTATGAGAGATGCCAGCAGACGCAGCAGTATCAGGTGCTCCCTCCAACTCAGGCTGGTTATCCGAGCACCCAAGTTTCTCAGCACCCACAAGCTCAGTATGATGGATATTGTGACCAAGGGAAACTGCAACCTCCACCTGAGGTTCAGTCACGACGTTCGTCTTTGAGACCGCACACGAGTGGTCATGATGCGATCTATCATCCTAGCCAACCTGCACCACCCCCGCAGGCAGCCGAATATCAACATCAACCACAAGCAACGATGCACGGCCAAACTTTAAACGTCGTATCGCCACAGCAATATCTTGACCCAAGGGAGACAGTAGACGTGCCTTCGTCTGGAGAACCTGTCACATCATATGATGGGCCGGTCAGTGCCTCACAAGTGTCCTATGTTGCACAATCGCATCAAGTTCCACACGAACAGCAACAATCGTATACCCCGGCAACATATTCTCAGTATTGGGCAGCTGCGCCTAGTGTCTCGAGCCACACACTTGATCAGCAGCAACAGCAATATCATCAACACCAACAAGCACAGCAGTACCCCGAAACGGAGTATCGACGGCAGTACCAGGGACAGCTTCAAGGCCAAGACCATATGCGACAGGGATCTCAGCACCAGCCATTTACCCCTGGGATTGTTCTAAGAGACATTGCAGCTGACGATAGTCGACTGCAGGATACTTGGATGACATACATGTATAATGTCAGTCGTGAATTCGAAATCGATTAGGAACTGACATTGATTTGCCTTCCAGGTTGTGCCGCCTCGCCCGCTCTGCGAGGATTGACATCCCGATTTCCCGGGGTACAGACGTTCTTTTTTTTGATCGGGCCTGGAAATCGTCAGCGACTAATATCGTGATATTTATCTCTATCTGAATCATCTGGATCGGCGAATTTGTTGCGTTGATTGTGTCGTGCATTGCATTTGTTATTTTTTGAGTGGGTTACAGGTCACATAGTTATATCAGTTGTTCAACTTCACTAGTACTCTTATCACAATCAGTTATGTGTTCTTATGACAAACGGAGAGAATGTTCGTTCTTGGAAAGAGAATGAGTGACCATGTAAGCTGAGCCGATCTGAGAACGTCCCCTGCATTATAACCTAGACCAGCCCATCTTGAACTCTAGAGAAGGTGGTCACAACCTGCTAGCTGAACGTAACATGATGGCTCGTGCAACTAAAACCCCTTCCTAATTGACGACCTTCGTTTCTACCGCGTCCACCAATACACTGTCGTACAAGACATGTTCCAAAGACGAGGATACAGGAACGTTAGTTTAGAAGCATTGGTTTAAAGAGAAAAAAGAAGCATATACACTGATGACATCCCATCGGGACTACCTCTACGACTGTTTTCTTTCGTGATTCCGATATATGTATCCCTCCGAGACCTCGTGTTCTTTTTTGTGAGGTAAATCAGGAAGTTCTCACATCAGTGAGCCAAGGTTTTAACCATGAAATCCTACATTACACCTGTCTACTACACCCACTACATTCACATCTAATGAGGTATAGAAGCCAGGACTACACAGCGAGTCTTGTTAGTTTATGATAGATCCAATATTGGAATCATTCAGGTGTCAGGCTGATATACATTCAGAATATAGGCAGATCTTAATGACGTTCTGTCATAGCGTACCCTGGTAAAGAATTGTCAACTGTGCTCAATGAATTACGAACTTGCCTCCCAGCCCAAAAGGGAATTGCGTCATCAGTAATGGTCCCTAGAGACACGCTGAGTTTGGAAAGCGCTACTATCGCAACGAATGGCTCTCGAGCCAAACTTATAATCTACCTGCCATGCAGTGATTTCTATACTGACAATTCTTCACAAGCTACCCAAATTGATCAAACCCAGAAATTTGTAATGTAGGCACAGGATGGTTTACGCCGATACCAGGTTCATCTTCACCATTATGTATCTCAGGAGAGAGTTGTTTACTCATGATCAGGTGCCCTGTGACGGCACAAATAGCATCTCGAAACCGCACGTGTTTCCTGATGGTTTTTGAAACTGAAAGGCCTGACGTGTTTGGGCCATTGTAGTCGGTGAAACACAAAGCAGGACCAGAGTACAGTAGCACAAGTTTCAGCTCCAATCGTTGAATTATAAGGACGCATACAACATATCCATCATTACTGTTCCTTCAAGAGGATGAGGCGAAAGTACTAGAACGTTTGTTTCGCGTCATTGTAGATCCCAAGAGCCGATGTATGAGGTGCACAGGGTGTTAGAACAAGCTCAAAGTGGAGGTTCGACGCAGTGATACTCTGAACTCAAAAGAGCGGATGAAGAAAACGTGCAAGTAGCGGTGTGTGTGTGATGATGATGCAATCACGGGATCATTAGAGGCTGCGTCATAACTTATTAATTATTGCTCAGGAGTACTTGTTTCCAATCTACCACCATGTCTACCCAGGACTCAGGGCCCTCAACCTACTCTATATCTTCACAGAAGAGGCCGATTAATAAGTACTCCAAGAATACATGCAGCTCTCCTCAGGGTCCAGTGCCACTGCATCACCGTCGAGCATCAGGGTCGGCTCTCACACTACAGACACAGTTCAGCAAACATCATCTAGTGGGCCACTCTTTAACTCATGAATACCCAAGTAATCCACATTTTTCGTACAAGCTAAACTCAGTGCTTGGGTCGCCTTATCTCACGACCGCCGACGTACAAACATTGTCGCACATCAACCTTGACAATGGCGAAGGAGAAGAGGTTGATCCACATCGACCACGACCTCCATCTCCTGCTTCAACTACAGAATACTCTATTATTGGTGTAGAGGACTTAGAAGGTGACTATGCGCCTACCCTACCCATACCATGCAGCTTTCTTTATGCCCATCGTCGTTCCATGTCCCCTTCTTTTGCAGGATTTGGCTTACAATCTTCGGCAGCCTGCATGAGTGCCAGTGGTGGCACATACTACACAAGCTCTGGCTTTGGTGGGGCTTCATTCTTGAGTCTCAACCATCCTACAGAATCTATTTCTTTGCCAAATATGAACCAACATTCGAATCCTATCAGGACTCTTCTGCCACGTATCTGGGATGTACTCTCATCTCCGGGGAAAGCATTGTTTGGCAACCCTAGTACTAACTCACCTTCTATACCTTCCCTCGTTTCCATCAATCCTTCTCCCACCGGTTCCCCAACGGTCTTCTCTCAATCAATCTCCTTGCCGACTCAGCTATTTAACAGCCAATCTCTTCCTGGCCGCCACTCACCTCTTCTCTGGAATGGCAATCATGGAAAACTCAACAAGGGCAAGAACAGAGCTCAGTCTTCTATTCACATATCAGAATCTGTAGGAGACACCAATCTCAGTGAACTAGCGCCACTGGACGGAGAAGAAGGAGAGCTTATTGATGAAGCTTGCTTCGTCGACGTACGGGCAGTGACTGGTGTCGATATTTTGCGGTCTTTACCACCGGAACTCGCTGTCTACATTCTTCAACTAGTTGCTCCTCCTCCTATACGCCGCGATAGACACCTCGTGATCGGAGCAGGAGAACTAGATCCTTTGTCGAATGAAACCGAGGGAGAGTCTAATATAGCATTACGCGCTATACTTGCTTGTCTCGCTGTCTCACGCTCGTGGCGGCATCTCGCAAGCAATAATTCTGTCTGGTATACCCTTTTTTTGGGAAGATGGACCATTGACCTTAGAAGGGCGGACCAAACGCATCTGAAGAACCCTGAGGAAGATTTATCAGTTGATTCGCCTGGTCGTCAGTTGAAGCGACATCGGTGGAAACTCATACCTAAGGCTCAGACACTCAGGTTTACGGCTTCTTCGAAATGCAGTACCTCGGCGAATACATGCCCACAGTCATCATCGTTAGTACTTCACCTAGTCCCCAAGGTGCTTTGTCATCCAAAACACAAATTCCCGTTACAATTTGACTGGAAGAAACTTTATTTGGACAGACTGGAATTGGAAAGGAGATGGCTAGGGAACTCCTACACCCAGATTCCCATACTATCACCACAGGAATCGCAACGTGGTCGCGAGACAGGTAGGACTATGTATTCCCGTGGAGGAACGAGATCGAGGTCGCTTTCCTCAGCAGGGCTTTTGAGAGTGGGAAATGACGCTTTCCACTCTACGGCAAGTAGTCCTGTTATTCACTTGCCCAATTCTGCAACCCTTGAGAGAGCTTCTGGAAAGACACTGAACAGAAGGGTAATCCCCGCTTCTCAAACGGAACCTGTGAATATGGACGTTCTGTATAGACGAGAACCCGAAGCACGGGAACTTCGGGGTCATACAGACAGGTATGCCGATTATAAATATCTGATCTCTTGCTGAGCTGACTTTTCTCTATAAGCGTCTATTGTGTTGAGTTTGATTCCAAAAGAATCATAACTGGCTCACGAGATCGTACCATCATGGCCTGGAGTCTCAAGACAGGAAGGTTATTGGGTACCTTCGCAGGCGCTCATTCTGGTAGCGTCTTGTGCCTAAAATTTGAGAAGGATTGGGATCTTGATACTGTGGAGGCACTCAGTGGACAGATGCAAAAAGATGAGATGTCACTGATACTATCGACGGGTGTAGAGATGGAGGCGAATCTGAACGGGGTTTCAACCAGGACCGGGTTTATGGTTACGGGAAGTAGCGATTGTACGATATGTGTGTGGAGTCTGGATACAGAAGAGTTTGATGGAATTACCTTTGAAGGAGAGGATGACCTAGACAGAAGGGTTGTCGCGGATCCTGTCGCTATCTTAAGAGGACATACCGGTGGTGTTCTTGATTTGAGGATAGACAGTCAATGGATTGTCAGCTGGTAAAATCGCCTCTGATTTCCTTAGCACACCATTGAGCTTCTTACATTAACCACAGCTCAAAAGATACCGTCATCCGAATCTGGAATCGGAAGACACTGGAAGTATATCGAGTGCTGCGGGGTCACGAGGGACCTGTCAATGCAATCGGGCTTCAAAACGATCGAGTGGTGGGTTCGTTGCATTGTGAGCAGATTTGATTGCTGAGTAGTTTCTAGGTCAGCGCGAGTGGCGATGGAAAGATGATATTATGGGATATTGAGAGCGGCGAGCGCTTGAGGACCTTTGATTGTCATGACCGGGGTTTGGCCTGTATCGACTTCAAGGTAATTTCGTATCTGCTTGTGCAGTGTCTCACAAGATTGATTGGTTTGTAGGACAGCCTCATTGTATCAGGTTCGAATGATTGCAATATCAGGGTATGGAATGCACGTACGGGGGAATGCTTGATGGTACTTGCTGGACACAATGCCCTCGTCCGAGCAATATCATTTGACCCGCAAACTGGGCGTCTGTTGAGTGCTAGCTATGACAAGGTAGTCAAGGTATGGGATCTATACAGTGGTAGGTGACAAGATTCATTTGACTTTTAATGCCTTGAGTTGTATTCATGCCAGGGACACTCATTCGAGAGTTTAAGTACGCTCATACAAGCCACATCTTTGACGTGAAATTCAACCTTGGATGGATTGTGAGGTTGGTACCTACTCTAGATTTGCATAACCAGTGATTGAACACCAGTCACAGTGCCTCCCATGACCAGCGGATCTGTGTGCTTGATTTTACCACTGGGTTGAATGCCTCGGTTTTCATTTAATCTTGAATGTTGGTCAGTGATGGTATCGGTTAGCGCTCACGTAAGTGATGGATAATGGTTCTTCTTCAAATCTATCTATCCTGATTTAAATGTGCATCAAGTCACGATACAATGCGTTGAAATGTGATTGACGAAATGATCATGAAGAACGGGTCTCAATCTAATTGCAGACATCAGCCATAACGTTCATCTGTAAAATACGGCAAGTTCCCATCTGCTACGAAGATCATAGTAAATACCACGTTGATCAATTTCTCACAAATGAGTCAAGTGGATTGAATAAGCACTCACCTTTAATTCTTGCTAAGGATATATCGTGTCAATATGTAGTCTATTTTCCCTCGCTGTCAAATTTCAAAACAGGATGAAGTAAAAATTCAAGGTGGAAGCTACCAAGGAATTATGATAGGTTTGGAGGGCTAGATGTGAGACATTGTGTGGTGTCCAATTGGAAGGTATATTCAGATTAAGCTTACACATTATTTCAAGGGCCAGGAGCAGGACCTCTAGAGATAATTACCATTGGTATATATGATGCAAGTAGAGCAGAAATGCACAACCTGTTTGCGTGAGTGAGACAAGAAGCTTCTAGTATCAGCGTAACAACTAGGGGACATACATGAGATTTGACCAAATGCTGATTTCACCTTTCGAGCGCACGGGATGTTGATTAAACATGGCGTTTAGAGAGAACATTATAGCAGGCCAAGCAAGGAATCTGTGCAGTAAGAGAAAGGGCAGCTCAGTATGCCAATCCACCCAGCTGAGGATGTGATAAACAACCCAACATACCGATTACGAGTCACCATGATTAGACCAGAGAAAAGCATTCCAGATGAGTTCAAACCATCTGTTGGCAAGAAATAACTTGCTTGAGTTGGAAGATAACTAGCGGTAATAGTGGCGTTAACGAACCACCGGACTCTTGATACCAAGTCTTTGGAAAAGTGAGCGCGACTTCTTGAGAGGAGTCACGCGGGTCTTCCTTATGAGCAGACATCTGCCAGGAGAAGCAATGAGCACAAGAGTGACAGTATCTTGGAAGCGACAAGTGCGAACCTTGGTGGGAAACAGCGATGGTGGGAAACAGCGATGGCGGTCGAAGACAGTGAATCGAGCAGATTGCACAGCCACAAAATATTGTTTTGATGTCAAGTCTTGTGACACATTTTTTTTGGATTCAGCATTTCTATACATTTCTATAACGCAACAAGCAGACTAGTACTAAGACACAGAGGACAGGGCCCAACATCTGTGATGAGGCATGTGGGTAAAGTTTGCTATTGTGACACATGGATGTACTTCCTAAAGAATATACAGATTGTGGTTAAGGATCCCTGCATCTTGAGACCTTTCGACTCTGGGTTCCTATTCAGTGTGAGCTATAATACCAAGCATCAGTGACTGAGTCTGGCATACAAATTAAAGCCAAGGTTGTTGCCCACATTCAATCATTATAAGTTATGAATAACTTATCTATCAGTCATATAGCACTGCCATCTCCGCAGAAACGATAGCCAATCCCACTCCTGTCATAAATAACAACGGTAGCGAATTCCACTTTGCAAATTCCCATTGCTTCACTGTGATATCCTTTTGTTTCAATATTGTCACCCAGAGTAGTCCGGCGAGACTTGCAGAAAACGTGAAGCTGACAGCACCGATATTACTTGCGACAGCAAGAGCTATTGCCGCAGCTCTTTCAGTTGAGACATCAAAGCCAGCTTGATGGATAATTTTAGTCAAGAGGATAGTGGCGCCTATGTTTGTTCCAGCGATGTTACATAGAATGACACCCATAATGCCTACAAGCCAGATAGCAGGGAACATCTTGCCACCAGAGGCAATGGCTAACCACCTTCCAAAAACTTCTATCCATCCATTTCTTGTCAATGCTTCGATAAGAATGAATTGCGAGAACGCAAAGGGTATAAGGCCGAGAGGTAGCCGAGGGAGAGCGGTGAAAAATGTAGGAAAATGGCTGGTAAGAGAATTATATCTTTGACTCATATTAGCGTCTGGCGGTGAGTCTAACGCTGAGGAAGTCTCAGAGGTAGACTTCGAATGATGTATTGAGGACGAACTGCTTTGGTTTTGGGGTTCCAATGTTCCAGGAGTATTAGAGGATTCTGTGGGGACATTTGTGACCAGTGCAATTCCTCTATCCTGGTCATGTGGCAACGCTGTAACGGAGGTGACACGTTCAAGTGCGTACTTCACTGCGTCCTCCTCGGACACTCCTGATAACTTCCCATTCCTATACCGATAATAATCCCAGGCCATATCAAAGCAGAACTTGAGTCCAGCGAACGGAAGAGTAATTTTCCATACGTCAATATGAAGGAAACTAAGAATCAGAACAACGATTAAACAACTGCAAAGAATGATGCTTCCAACGATTGCACCAACGGGATCTTGGAGGACCTCGCGGACATTGAGTTGCCCGGTGATATTGAATTTGTGCAGGGAGTGCTTCGAATCCTTGAATTGGAGTGCAAGGGCAACGAAGCAGAAAACGCTGCAAGCTACAAAAGGTAGGATCGTGTACGCAGTGAAAGCGGCGTTATTGATGCCAAAGCCTTCGCAGATAACGACATTTGTGGGGTTCCCAACGAACAGCACCATGCTGGCAGTATTGGCTGCTGCAAACTCGGACATGAGCCACGGGAGATGTTGTAAATGTGTAGCGCGAGTATAATACACGAGAAAGACGGTCCCCGAAAGGATGACTGGATCATTTCCAAAAATCATGCTTATGAGGGTAAGCATTATGTAGAAGTATAGGTAGAGCTTGTATCCGTGGCTGTTGCCACGATTGCTCACCCAGAAGGCAGCGGCCTGGAGTATTCCTGTTATGTCTAGAGTTATCGCCATATATGCCAGGGAAATAAAGAGGATCAAGACGTTGTAAGGCTTGATGCCATCTATGATGAAGATGTCGGTAACACGAAGACCAAATATTCGAATCCATACCTGTCCCAACAATACCGTCACGAATTTGCTGGGGACCCAGGCACTGTGATGCCCAAAGGATGGCAATGGCGAGAATGGGTGCGGTATTGAGATCAATGGGAATGTGTAGCGGTCGAGAATAGGGGAGTGGTATTGGAATTTTGAGTGGTTTAATAACGAAAACTGTCGACAAAAAGAAAAAAACAAGCGTCACAATAGACAACCGGTCGATGCCCGTCATCAAGAGAGGGATATCGAGCACTCTAATTTCAGCAGGAAAGCACCAGTTTATCGGTTCATAAGAGCTGCCACGAAAGCGGGAAAAGCCAAGGTACACACAGCAATGAAAAACCAAGTTCCGCGCGGTCACGCCTTACCATCGCCATCATCCCGGCGTGTCCAGTATCCTACCGACAGCACTGCCAGACTACCACTTCCATGGCCCAGTGATCCCCTGTCGACCCCAACCATCCTCCGAGCTTCCCGCAACTTCGAGCTGGGGACATCCGAGTCAAAAACTCGCTAGGCTCGAGACCGACTCCCGGCGATGCAGAGAGGGTTCGATTCCCTTCTCAAAGGTACCGGGCCAGTAAGGCCTTCGAGCCGAAAAAATACCATACCCACCTGTTGCGCCCACTGCTGTAGACCACGGTGAGAGCCCTTTAGGGTGCTTATCAATGTTATAACGCCCAGACTGGGACTGAGACCTCAGTACTGGTGGCATGGGCTAGGAGTTGGGAGGATTCGTCATTGGGATTGGGATGGCAGGACCCGGCTTCAGGTACTGGCCTAGGAAAGCTTTCGCTACTTCTGGGTAAAAGGTCACAACTGCTCTACTACTGTCGCCATGCTCATGCTCCCACTGCCGACCATTACTTCTACCCTCACCTCCACCTTTATACATGCACACACCCTTTCAAATCCGTATCTTGTAACACGACCTTAGCTCACCGCGTCTTAGCACCTGTTTGCTTGTTGCGGTATCTCTCTTTCTCCGCGCTGTGCTGATCTCAGACACTGACATGGTTCCATGCCATCTCATCTTTAATCTATCTCTATGTCTAAAATACCATTACATTTGCTCTCAGAGGACCCTTCATTTGACAATAACACCCACATTCCAAACCCTTCTTGTCGGCATGCAGTGCCTTCTGCTCCCTGGCCTTGGCTAGATATAAGCAATGGTCGGTATTCCCCGACTCCATTGCCAGCTGTACATCAATTGAAAACTACAACGGTAGACCCAGTCAAACATGATCCAGAGCTGCTGCCGGTCCCTGTATTATGTGACCATATAAATTGTGACAACACATGTTGGGAGGGATACCCTATATCTTCCTTCCCTGATTGGACAGAATTTCAGGTCAAGAAGAGCAAACTACTAACTGCGGTGGAATATTATGACCGCCATCGACTATGGATGACCAAGGCAGGTTCAGCCGTGCGAAGGAGACGGTTATTAGGGAAAATGAGGTCGGCCGGAGCTGGCGGGTCGTTGTGGCAGATGGGGTGTGTTCGAGCTATTCGAAAACTGACTACTGAATGGCTGCTGTGCGATAGCGACCCTCCAAGCTTCGGGTTAGGGCAGTCTTTCTTCAAAATCTGTCGGGCCCTGTCCTACAAATGCTCGGAACAAAGTAAGTCATTTTGTTGGAAAAGGTCACTCCTTCGGAAGCTGTTATCGATATCTGATCAATGAAGTAGGTATAATATAGAACCCTTCTTCTGGTCTCCGTCACTAAATTGGATCCCAACTTGTTACCAAGACGGCAAGGATGATCGTCAGTTTTTTCTATTTTTCCCACGATTCGGACAAATTAACACTGCTATGCTTCAGGTTTGACATTTTTGCGCTCTATGCCAAAGAACACCGACGCACTCCGTATGGACGCTGCTCTTGGTTCGAACCAACCAACACTGAGTATATAAATTTTTTCATCACGTTCCTGGTATGAACATAAGATTTTTTATAGGTCAAATGATGATTGATACCCAGACGCCTTGGTCCTGTCGGTTCATGAAAAATGGTGATCAAACATTTTGTCCGTTCTCAATGGACAACCCTAGAGCATTTGCTTGGTCACATCATATGGGGTGCTAGTACGGAGGCATCGAGTACTGCTCCCTTATTCCTGTTTCCTTCTTTTCCTCTTTTCTCACTTCTCTTGTGTCTAGATCAGTTGCGAGTGGTCTGGGTTTTGCTTTACATTTCTCGTTAGGTCTCTCTTTGTAATTCTGGCTGTGTATTGTAGGGTGGTACTTTACCGCGGACTGCGATCGAGCACCGCATTATAAATTTATGATTAAAAAAAACAATTTAGTGCACGTGTGAGCTAGGCAACATTACTTCATTGCTTTGATCTTGTCTCAAACAAAGGTAGCTAAGCTATTAATAAGGAAAATCTATTGTCATTGAGATGGCACTGCCTGACAACTGACACTCCCTTTGTACCGTCCCGTGGCCAACAGAACTCTTCCGGCAACAAACCTTGCCGACATCGCATGAGGCCGCCATGAGGCCGCCACGTGGTCCTAGGATTTCGGCTAAATTAGAGAACCGACAAGGAAGTTCAGACATGCGCTGCCGCATTAGTGCTGAGTTGGGACACGCTGTGTCTGCTGTGTCTGCATGATCAAGGTCTTTTTTACATCACCAAAACATGTCTGTCGAAAATTCCATGACTCAGGAGTATATCATGATGGCTATCAATTAAAGTATTCCCACGTAATTTTTGAGCCCAGCCCGGAGCTCATGACCTCAAAATTGCTATGGTGAAATTAAGTTCGCAAAAGTTTTGTTGTGATCTCACATATGTGCTTACTTTCAGTGGCCATACACTCACTGGTCCCTGCCAGCTGTCTCATCTTGCCCAGCATTGGTAGTTCGGTGAACCCCGGCGCAATCATGTCTGAGGCCATAATTATTCGTACCGACTTCGGTAGCACTAACGCCCTTTCTTTCAGCTGCAATGTTGGGTGGTTGCTGATTTCCTGGAAGCCTGGGAGCAGGTTTCAGGTCTCACACCATAATACAGGTAACTCCAGGCAACTGTCCCTCGACTGGCGCCTGGAACACGTATCCAATAACGGCACATCATCAAACCTTGACTATCGGGGTGAATATCAGTCAATTCTCCCCAGGGGTCCTTATGACCGCTGGCGTCTATACAAACAGATAAGAACACCCTTGTCAATCAGCATTCTAGCCCTCTCCTCCAACATCTGATGCGTGAGACCCTCCAAAATCATTCACCGCGCGTGGAAACGGAAGGTGGTGGCGTAGTAAACATGACTTCCGCCTCCTACCGCCATGCAGCTCCTTGTGCCCCTTGGCCCTGGGTCGACCATGATGACGGTACGTAGAATTTTTTTTAATGTAATACATCTGAGCCCTGACTAAACACTCAGATCTCGATAAAGATCAGATTCAACTCATAAACGGTGAAAGGCCGCCCATTCCTGAGCGTTGCCTTCATAGAGACTGTGACAACTGCTGGCGAAGCTACCCACAGTCGCGTTACCCGAACTGGACAAATAAACAAGTGGAAAAGTCCAAGATTGATGGAGCAATCAAGCAAACGCAGTTGACATGTGTTTCCTATTCTGTTGATGTCGATGACAGAGGATATTTCATCAATGCAAAGAAGTTTAAAGCTAAGCCAGGGGAAGCAGAAGATACTTGGAAAAGCTTATTAGCCATCAGTGTGAGTTTATCTTTCTTTATTATGAGTTTGTTGATCCATCGCCATCAAGCACTCAGCCTCGTCACGGACAAGAGCCATCTTTATTAAAAGACTTTCTGGGCCCATGCTTCAGATGCTGGGCACCAAGTGGGTCTTCCGGTTTGCAAATTCCAGAAATTCTCATCTCTCATGATAGGTTTGACATCGAGCCTTTCTTCTTTTCTTCGTTTCTCAATTGGATTCCTTCCCGATTTCAAGCTGATCTCGAACAAAGAACCGGAGACAGTATGGATCTTCTGCCCTCTCAATACTCCTTTCGCTGACCGTCATACCCACGATAGGTCTCACCATCACTCTTACATTTCTGCGCTCCGTCTCTACTCAAGAAATGAAAGCCGCCACTCGACTATATTTTGGTCACGATCCCGCTATTTCGCAGGACTCTCTTGACAGTAAGAAAACTAATGGACTCATCAACACGAAAATGCCCCTAAAACTTAAATGCTGTGAGGTTTTGTCAGAGTTTCCATCCCGACATCCATTACTAATCATATATATGTCAGTGAACCGCTATCTGTGCCTGGACCTGCTCTCCGTACATGTCATCCGTCATATTAAAGGAAACACTATTATCTCCTTGCATCCGGATCAGGGTCTACCTACAACGGGAGCAAAAAAACTTCATAACAGGATTCGGTTCGCAGGTTAGCGTTCTCATCCACTGATCTGGCCAAGATGCATTTAACGTTCTTCATCGTCACATGCAGGTCAAAGCGTGTATTGGGAAAAAATGTTTCGCCAATCGCACGATCCTACCCTCCTACTCCTCACCTTCATCTGGTACACAATGTACTCATGGGATCAGGCATTAGAGCACTTGTACCAACATATATGTGAACTGGTCTGATTTATCGTTTATTTGTTTCTAATGGAAATCGCTGATGATATTTTTTTTTGCAAAAAACACCAGGAATCCAGTGTGATCGATACTGGGAAACAGAAAATCAATCAGGACCTCCATATTATTCGAGCGCATCAACTCTATTATACATCCCTCCTCGAAGACGTTAAGAAGACTGTCGAGTTCATTCGCAAACACAAGAATCCAGCGATGGATTCAGAGAAACTGGAGTCAGAGAGAGAGCTCAACGATTATTTCCTGGAACGCGAATGTGACCATTTGATTCTCGAGATTGACCGGTTGACCAAGGATTTAGTAATGCAGCAGTCTCGTCTGGATAATGTGATGAATTTGGTATGCTTCAGTTTGCAATGAGAACGTAAATGTAAACCGGTCGCAATTTAGGTATTCTGCAGTGTGACTATTTCTGATAGCAATGAGATGAAAAAGATGACGGAGACAGCTTTGAGGGATAGTGCCGCTGTCAGTCCCTTTTTCCCTCTCCCTCACCCCTTCTGACTAATTTTTTTCTTTGAACCAGATGAAGCAAATCGCATACCTCAGCATGACCTTTCTTCCTCCCACATTTATGACTGTAAACCATTCCCTTTCCTGTCTTTCTACAAATATTACCGGAATAACTGATATCATTTTTTGTTCTTTTCCTGAAAAGGGCATATTCGGGATGAACGCCAAGGAAATCAATCCTGGCACAAATGGGACCTTACCCCTTTTTGTGGCACTCGCAGCGCCTCTCACGGTCGTGACCATCTGGGTCATCATCGCCTTTCAAAGTCAGTATCTTCTCCAAAATCAAACGTTTATGGAACGCCTGGCTTGGCCTGTGTTGTTGTTGCATCGATGGTGGTCTAAAAAAAAGGATCACACAGAAGACAAGGCGAGAAGGCCGATAGATTGGACGATAAGACAAGATAATGGAGAGATGGAACTGAATGATTTTCGGGTGTGAAAAAAAGATGATCATATGACGTTTTCTACTGTCATTTGATGCCTTTGACATACATCTATTACACATTTGATTCCAAAATGACTTTGGGGGCTCTTTCTTCTTCTTCTGTTCTCACTCACTTCCTCGCGTATTCATGGAATCACGTCACCGTCATCACCGGAAACTCGCTAATTCTCAACTTCGTTGTCTGTTCATGTGTTTTTGTTTCTAGTTGGTAAATCCATTCGGCTGAAAAAAAAGTTTCAAACTTACACCAAGAGGAGTGAGAGACAACGTTGTGTTGGTGCCTATACACGAAGGATTCATCGGTGGAGATGCCGCAAACGTGCTACCAGCCGTCATCCATTGAATAGGGCAAGCTGTGACAGTGATACTCAAAGGCGATTGACCAGCATCAAAGACGGGACTCGGAAGAGGAGGAAGCGAAGACAGATCAGGAAGATGGACTTGAAGAGTCTTGGGATCGATGGCGTATTGCCATTCACCCGTTGCGTCGAATTCGAGGTCAACGGCGAGAGATTGTTGTGCGTTCTGGGCGAGGACTTTTTGACTTCTTGGAACTTGAAAAGGAAAAAAAAATTGAATGAAGGGTATAACTTGATAGTAAAACAAAAACACTCACTGTCAAACGCAAAGTTGAAAGGACCGCGATGTACAGCGATCGATCCATTCGGTCGGTTTTCTTGCCAAGAAAACGCGTTTTAGAAAGAGGTGTCCTTATAGCTTTTCCTTCTCCTCCCCACCACACAAACACACATACGCACCTGTGACGATTTTGGCAGGCAAATTGAGGACGAACCGAGTTGTGCCAGCAGGGACCGAAATAGCCAAAAGCCCATTTTCAGAAGGCTGAACTGCTTTTTCCGATCCCCCGTTGATGCTCATGGTCCCCCCAACGACCCAACTCGGAATTCGAACGTAGTATTGGAACGCAGAAGAAGCGGTAATGGTCGTAGTCAATGTATCGCTGAAAGGGTAGATGGTATCGACATTGACAGAAACGTGGTTACCTTTTTGAATTCCCAAGTTAGAAAGTGCAAGTTCTTTTTTTGAAACGAGATGAATGATTGACCTGATGCGAGGGTAGTCGAGACCGAGTAGGGTCCAAGATACAGATGGACGAGTGATTTCTGGTCTGGCGTGGTCAGGAAAGCGTTCGTGATGAATTTTGGCCATCCTTGAGGGAAATTGACCGTGCAACATCTATTCAAAAGAAAAAAGGCCAGAGTTTAGGTTTGTGACTGAATTTCAAAAAAGCCTCCTTTCTCACGGATAATTAGGTTCGAGTCCAAAAACATTCGAGTAAGCGCTTTTTTAATGGCAAGCATCAACGCTAATGGCCTTTCAAAAAAAAAACATCACTCGTCAACTTACCCATCGTTCGGGAATGGATTTCTTGGAGAGAGAATGGATCAACTTCATCGTCATCAGTGAGTTGTGATCACGTACGGATTCATGTTTTGAGCGCCGATTTGATTTTGTTGTTGAAGATATTGGCGACTCCACATATCTAACCGATCGTTTTTAGAGACGGGCGAAACTCGGCAAGAGTGAAAGCTAACACACTCACTTCCGGTCAATGCCGCTGGAAGGGCATTATAAGTGATTTTCTCGACCTTTTTTTTGTGAGGAACGAAACAAAGTTGGGTGAGATTTGCGGTTATCATCAATGTTTTTTTTGAGACCCACTCGATCGGCGAATTTGGGATCTCCAGTAATTTGATAGAGGTATGATCCGCTGATGTAGTTTTTAAGAGTTTGCTGGACAAAATGAATTGAATGCAAGCTTACGAGAACATAGTTTCCTTTCCAGTCGAACTTTAGCTTTGAAAAGGAAACGTGAGATAGGTAAACGTACCACCACGAGACATGTTTCCGTCCTGGCGAAACAAGTGGCTTAATAAATGGTGAGATTGAAGACAGGCTACGCACCCTCTGATTGCCTCAAGACCTGCTAGATATTCGTCGGCAGCATAGATGCCAGACGGTCTGCCGTGATACTGGAATAACAAATCCCAGCCTTGGCTCGCAACATCGAGATCTAGTGAAATGAGCTTCGATGTGTCAACATCGTGATAGGCAAACACTGACCAGTTTGGTTATGTGTGAAGCGGTAAGTACTCGGTAAAGCCTTGAGACCTTCTGCCATGTTGACGCCATGCCACTAGATAGGAAACCTCACTTGAGTGGCCTGCCATATATGTATGAAATGAGAAAATTACCGTTAGAGGGAGATTGAATGGGTTCTGCATGATTGAATGAAGTCGCTCATTTGGAATACAAAGGCACGTACTGGTGTGTGCTCAACTGAGGTAGCGTAAGGGTTAAGAGTACATCACGAGACTACTAGTGCTACTCACCGGCCGTTGTCGGGAAATACTGAAAAGTTAGATGTCAGGGCGGAATCTTGTCGGAGAAATTTATCAACGGTTACCTGTCGTGAGAACACCTTCTCCCAAGGAACACCGGTCCATTTCAATAATTTCATAGTATCTAATAATAGATCTTCGTTTCCGTTGGGATGATTGTCGTACAACCTATCACGTGTTTCATTCATATGTATCAATAGATGCCATCGCGTGTCGTACCATTGGAGAGTTATCACAAAGTCTTCCCAACGGGTAGCGGTCCAGGCTTCGACACCCTGACCATTGTTCTTGAGCATCGTGTTTGCCAAGGCAACAAACTTGTGCAGGGCGAGGACGACTTTGTCGGTCAGATCAGGATAGACTTCTGTCATTTGAATGGCGCCGAAGAAGAAGGGGTATCTGGGGAAATGATGAGGAAAAAGGACGCTGTGAAAGAGAGAACTGACCTTCCCCACAAGTAACGCGGTTTGCTAGTGCCTACCTCGGGACCGAGCCAGCCAGTTGAGTCTTGGTGGTCTAGGACGTAGTTTAGAAAGTCCATAGTCTTCTGGTTGATGACTGTGTGATTGACGAGTACACCATTTGGTACCATGGCGTTCTGCAGAAGTCAGGTGGTTGGAAATGGTCAGAGTGAGTTGGACTTACAAACCAATAACTCCCAGCTGAGCTGAGTCAAAGTCTGCGGAAATGATTGAAGCTGGTGACGCACCTTCTTCCAAGTTCGAGTAAGCTTGAGTTCCACCGGTCCAGTCGGTGTCCGAAACCCTGTTCATTTGTCAGTCTAAATTGGCGTGAGGAGTAGCGTGTTACCAGTGGTAGAACTCGTGTTCGTGGCCTGCAAGGCCGTCTGTCTGAACTTGTAACTAGACCACGGTCAAGAAACAGGGTGGTCACCGAGCAGGAAAAAAAGTACCTGGTCTAGAAGCCAGCCAGCGGGCCGCACCTGACCAAGGGGGAGTGTAAAGAACTTTTTTGGAGCGACTATGGAATGTCTATATCACAAGAGGTTCGTGAAATCAAAGGTTTCCTTACGTCCAGACTGTCCGTAGACAGATGCGGAGACAAGCAAGCACGGCAGCACAGACCAACGCATCGTCGCAATGGAAGAGAAGTGGGGGGCATGGGAGAGTATATATACATGAGAAGCGGGCCGGTGCAAGACGAGGTTCTTGGGCTGAAATTCGGAGGAGACGGAAGAACTATATATAGGGTGTTGTGGATTCCATCAGTGCAACAGGAACGATTGCCAAACACCTCAGAACATTGTACAAAGTGTGTGAAAAAAGCTGCCCATGATACATCCCAGGTTGTGTGTGCCACGGATGCCAGTGTCCCCACATCAAGCCGATGGCAAGCAATATCAGTCGCTGCATGTTGGATCTCTGTTTAATCACCAACAGGAAAAGTAACAACACTAGACGCTGAGCTCTTCGCGATCCGACTAACCATTAGCAAAGCCACGGCCACAGGATGCAAGGACATAATCATATTCACAGACAACATCCAAGCAGCTAAGAGAGCCACAGACATGTCCATTTACTCAGGACAAAAGCACTCCATAGCAGTGTTGAGACTTTTATACAAGCAAGTGTACATGACGACGCAGTCAGAACCCAATACCCGGTGGCAGAACAAACGCGCGCATCGCTCGACACTCTGAGCCAGAGGAACATACCTGGAGGAATGGATAGCGGAATTATTCAGAGGCGAAACCTGAGGAAGAAATTTCCTCGCCATGAACGGAAGCTATTCCAACATACGCTAAGGGAGGCACGTGGATGTCCTACCCAGGCCACCCCATCTCTTTATGTACAAGAGTGATCTTCAACCATGCCCCAATAGGCGAGTATAGAGTGAGGCCTTTCCCTCAGGAAACATCTGCACGTCCATGTGGTCAATCAGATATCGAAACTGGATGTCACATCCTGTCCAAGACTCCATGCGTAGGCAACTTGATCAAATTCCTCATCTGCTTTGCCTTCCCAACCCACAACGACCACCCCACATGTGCCCTGAGCCAGCCAAGTTCTCCCGAGCGAAACACATGTCCTCACAGTCCCCTGCTTCCCTTCCTCTTCTCGTGGTACAGAGCCTGGCTTTTAGTATTAGTTAACCTGTGCCTTGAGTTAATAAATAAATAAAAATAGGGTGTTGTGCAGTGTTTGTCGATGATTGTTTGTGAGGGTGATGAAGAGGTGGTCGTGGGTGGTGGAGGTTGTTGTGATGTCGGGCAAGGCTCCTCCGACGGGGCCCCGGGCTCTGCGAGTCAATGCCCTCGACCAGCGCCAACCCCGGCCTCCTGCCGTCCCCACCGCCCCCCGCAGTCTCCGCCCACGGCAGCCCCCAGATCCTCCTCCACAACCTCCAAGGATATCCATCTCTCTCCTCCCAAAACAGCCCCCGCCGCCCGACTCCGACCCTCCTCCTCCGCCGCCACCCCCTCCCCAGGAGCCGCACGGGCCATGGAAGAAAATCTCAGAGTCTCTTGCAGTCGCCTTTGACACGTCAATATCCATGTCATCTCCACCGGGATTCAAAGTAGATTTACACCCACCCCCTCCACCACCATTGAGTTTTAAAGTAGATTTGCACCCTCCGCCACCGCAGACTCTCAAAGTACATCTAAAACCTCCCCCACCGCAGACTAAAGTAGATTTACAACCACCCCCTCCTCCCAAGGTAGATTTACAGCCTCCTCCCGAGGTAAATTTAAAGCCACCATCACCTCCCAAGGTAGATTTAAAGCCACCACCTCCCAAGGTAAATTTACAACCGCCCCCTCCTCCCAAGGTAGATTTACAACCATCCCCACCCTCACCCCCTCAACCAAAATTATACTCCCTCCCACCCTTACCTTCATGGCCACCACCTCGGTCAGAGTATCCTTCCAATTACAAGGACTACAGGCTCCTGTGGGACGGCACTGCGGAATGTCTGCCTTACTCTTCTTCACACCACCCTTCATCCTCCTCTTCATGGCAAAGAGCAAATTACTTCAAAAGCCTCATCGAGCACGCTAAAAAGCATCCTGATGGTCAATACAAAGAAAGAGTACTTAAGCTCGCTGGTGACAAGAAAGAAGGCTTTGTTAGGTATCAGGGCCACACCTGGACCGACCGTGTCGTCCTTATTGGCACGTCCAGTATTCTCTCCGGCATCACCGGCAAAGACGCAGATCAAGTCAAGACGATCAGGGAAGATGAGGTCGGTCACATCAGGGATCCCAGAAACTTGGATGCCGTCATCAACAAGGAAGAGCACGGCGTTCGGGGTTCACGAGGTCCTTCAGCCACCCTGAATCAAACCCAGCTCATGCAACTCATCCAAACACGTCTATCAAAAGCTTCAAAAAAAGAATTCATCGACGTCCGTTATGAGGTACGTCATCATAACGGCTACCACTATTTTTTTTTTCAACCGATCTATTTTAGTTTGACCACAACTCTCGAGGCCCACCGCCACCAACTTCAATTCTCATACTCAACATTCCTCCGCTCACTCCCAACTCTGCTATCCGTCGTCATTATTCCAATTATGGCCCTATCGTCTCCTTTGAACCCCAAATCGACAAAGAAAACGGCTCCGCGTTGGGACTCGTTTTCATCAAATACCATACTCATGAAGAAGCAAAGAGGTGCCTCGAAAAAGAGAACGGGAGAAAGGGTGGTTTACCAGGCGTCATCATTCCTTCTGTTGCTCTCACTATGAAGAGTGGGGCTGGTAGTAGTGCCGGAGAAGCTGACATAGGAGGAGCGGCAGGAGAAGAAGATGAGGTGATCAAAGTTGTATATGATGACGAAGGACTGATTCTGACCGCTTTGATGCGAGAAATGGAAGAGAGAAAGAAGAGAGATAAGAAGAAGAGGGAATCCTTGACCATCGCGAATGCACGTGTGGTTATGCCTATGACAGCTACACAACAGAAGAAAGTTGCAACGGCGCCCGGAGCATCTACTTCTAATATTCCAACACCACTAACGATAGCAACGTCGACACCAGTATCGGGGGCTATGGATGCCAGTAGAAGGATATTAAATCCTCCACCGAATCTAGCATCACCCTCAACGGCGACAACAATGGAAATCCAGAGCCCGACACGAGCTGTTCCTTCGGAGTCCACTGTTGTTGTTACGAATACTAATTGTAGTTCGTCGTCGGGGAATACGAGTGTTAGTTCCGTTGTTTCTCCGTCTGTCCATCCTTCATCCACTACCACCGCCGCCTCTGCTATGACCACGGCTATAACTAACATCACGACGGCTGCTCCTGGTCCTGTCACCACACCAAATTCAACGACACCGACATTGAAGCTTCCACCCGGTCTTCCTCAACGACCGTCCGCTCCTCTCGTTGATTCTCTTTCGACACATCAAAATGCGATCATCAAAGCGAGTAGGATATCGAATGTGACGTCGGGTGGGTATAAGGCTAGGTCGAGTTTGAGTGTGGGTGGTGGGGAGCCTAGAGTTGTTCCTATGGTTGATGGAATGACACCTGGTTCTGGTGATTATGAACGAGAGAGGGAGAGGGAAAGGGAAAGGGAAAAGGAAAGGGAAAAGGAAAGGGAAAGGGAGAGGGAGAAGGAGAGGGAGAGGGAGAGGGATAGGGAGAGAGATAGAGAACGTGATCGAGGTCGAAGAGAAAGAGAAAGATATGGTTATGGTGGAAATAGCTATATCTCAAGGAGGGGTGATCACTATCAGCCTTCGCCTTATAATGACTCTTCAAGGTCGCCTTCACCGTATTCGTCGTATTCTTCGTATACATGGCGCGATAGGGAGAGGGAACGAGAACGCGATCGGAACTGGGATAGAGACAGGGACAGGGACAGAGACAGTCACAGGGACAGAGACAGAGACAGGGAGAGAGAGAGGGACCGTGATAGAGACCGAGACTATCATTACGATCGCGTTTTTGGTGGTAGAGGAGGAATAAAGAAAACGAGCTATGAAATTGAACAGGAGAAAGAAGACCAGAGGAATGAGACGTTGAAGAGATTATTCGAGAATGGATTCGATTATGTGAAGATTGCAAAAGAAGGAGGAGGAGGATTTAGCGTGAATTTGGTAGGGAATGTGAGGGATGAAGAAGTCTATGATTATTTTGAAGGGTTTTATCCTGACCAGGTAAAAGATCCTTGTTTTTTTCTCATGGTTTTCGAATGATGTTGATGTCGACTTTTTTTTCTTCTTTTTCGTTTTTCTTCTGATCTTGGTGGTTTTTTTTGTGTGTGGTGGTGGTGGTGGTGGTAGGTTTTAAGAGATCATACAGGTCTCTATGTTACGTTTAACAATCCCGGTTCAGCACGACGCGCTCAACGTGTTGTTTCGATTCAAAACAAACCATTAGCTTATCAGTCGGTTTCATTAACGGTTCATCCTGCAGTCAAATCGATTCCGAAAACAGGACATCATGGTTCAACGACGACAGGAACGACAACGACTTTATCATCAACAACGGTGACGGCGACTTTGACAACGACGACAACCGCTTCTTCTCAATCGAATCCTGAACAATGGATCGAACAAGCGCGAATTCGGATAGGACGCGAATTACGAATGGGATTGGAGAAGGATGTTTTGGAAAAGGTGGTTGGACCTGAACTTATGAGGTTGGTGGTGGAGATGAAAAGGAAGAATATGGAAGCGAGGGCGAATGCTGGTGGTGTCAGCGCTGGTTTCCTGAAAGGGTTGTCGTTTAAGAAGCAGAGGCAGGTTGTTGATTTGCCTGAGATGGTTGTTGGAAGTGAGCGGGAGGTGAAGGGTGAATGTGAAGTGGGGAAACGGGAGGAAGAGGAGGAAGAGGAGGAAGCAGAAGAGGAGGAGGAAG
>Ga0153966_100092_pt1 | contig 61178 bp, 72 predicted proteins | sample TSFL050MetaG_FD_104738 | JGI IMG/M metagenome (GOLD analysis project Ga0153966, IMG submission 104738) | Attine ant fungus gardens microbial communities from Florida, USA - TSFL050 MetaG | ecosystem: Host-associated > Fungi > Mycelium > Unclassified | place: USA: Florida, Paynes | collected... | reverse complement strand
GGATGTGTCAGCGAATCTGGAACACACGACCAATTACTATCGAAACGAGGCGACTATTATGAATATGTTCAACTGCAAGCTCTGAGTAGAAACGATTGAATGAAATCCGGGAAGATTAGATAGCAGTTTCGTTTTATGCATGATCTGGAGGTTGTTATTGTATCACTGTACATGACGCATACGGCATTTATGATATAGACATGCATGACCAGCAAGGCAACAGAGGTAGCTGTGGGATACATATGGGGGAGAATTCACAATGGCCCGTGTAACGATGCCCCCACTCAAGACTGTCGCTTTCAGTTCTCACGGGGGGTCAGACCACGTGGCCAGCACACCTCGACAAATCTCCTCCCAGTCCCGCTCCTCCAACAAAATGTCCGTCCTTCTTGCTCCAAATCGTAGTCTTGGCTTCAGGCGTATGTTTTTTTTATTGTTTTCATACTGTGCCTCTCATCTTGGTACCAGGCCCTCTCACCCAGGTCGTCAAGCGCTCCCTGACAATTACAAACCAAAATTCACTGCCAGTCGCCTTCAAAGTCAAGACTACTGCTCCAAAGGTGACACTAACAGCAATTGTTGTCTGGGTATACTTTTTCTGAGCACATTCAATACAGTTGTACTGTGTGCGGCCGAATTCTGGCCGGGTCGAGCCAGGCGAGAGCGTCGAAGTTTCTGGTAAGAGAGTGGCGGCGGTATCATCCATCATACTCAACTCCTTTTTGTTGTTCTAAGTTATGCTCCAGCCCCTCAAAGAAGAACCTCCACCGAACTCGAAATGCAAGGACAAGTTCCTCGTTCAGAGTACGTTCATCACACCCGACAAGGAGACGATGGCTTTGCATGATCTTGCAAGTGTCAAAATTTGATTTGATTTCTCCTTTTTCTAAATACGCTTTCTTAGTGGCTGGGTCCTGATATGGGGGAAGAAGGCGTTGTTCACCAGCAAAAGCTAAGAGTGTTATACCTGCCGGCGGAGGAAGGTCCATTAGAAGAGGAGGATGAAACCGTCCCTGTGAACCCACCGGTGGCCCCTGAAGCTGTACGTCTATCACTTTGTCATACTTTGAGCCCTTCCTTGATGCTTACTCTTTCATAGCATCCATCCTACGAGACAACAAAGCCACCCAGCTTCAGTACTAATGGTCACTCATACCCTGCCATTTCGGAGTTAACACATCCCGTTCCTATCGCCGTCAATGAGTCTCAGGTCTATCCCCAACCTCGGGCGCCCTCTCCATCCGTTATCCCGCAGGTCGTTGAGGATCACTTTTCGCAAGATTACTCTAATGAATATCCTGACGAGAGCCTCAATGCCCCGCCCGTTCCATCACAATCTCATCCGAAATCGCGGCAAGTTCCCATTCTCGACTCTTCTATTAATCAACCACCATCTCCTGGAGCATACCACCAGCCGCTTCGCGACGAACACGAGGGATCCGCACTTCTGTCAAGTCATGCACCACCGCCATCTACCATTGAAACTGTTTACGTTGAAAACCCCTTGAATGAAGAGCTTCTTGCCAAGTACAAAGAGGCACAGGCAGAGATCGAGAGGCTGCGTCATGAAATAACCGCCACATCTATTGCTCCTACATCCGAACTTCGTAGCAGACGCAATCGGACCATCTCTGATGCTGCAAGCACTGTTGAGACTGATACTGTTATTGATGATCAGCACTATCATCCAGATGGTGTTCCTCTACAGGTCGTCCTTATCATTGCTCTGGGGGTGTTTATCATGACGTATCTTTTCTTCTGATAATGTGACTTTGGTAGCTTAATCGTGATGCGTAGTTTATCGTCTTACCGTATTTTTTCTCTTTCCTGTTGCATATACTCTTCTCGTGTACTTGAGCGTCTGCCTTACGCTCGTTCATGATCATGTCAAACCAAAGTTGTTATCCTATTTATGATGGTGCTTTTAACTTTATCTTGGTGTAACCTCTAAGCACTTGTATAGGCAGTTATCCATACTGGAAACTATATTTCAATCTCGAACATTCTGGAGTAACTGGTTTTTTATGCCCTCGGCTAAAAGCTGGTGAACACGTTGCGTCGGATGACCGCTATCTGTAAGCATCAGGTACAGTATGAGTATCAGCTGGACGATGATCCGGATTTGGTGAGAAACTTACTGTACCAAAAATAACCGGTAGGATCAATGCAAGTACAAAATCTTCGTTGGCGTATCAGCCGAGAACATTCTTTGGTATGCATTACTTACCCGGTGACATTGGTAAAACCGAACTCGGCAGGATTATCGAGTACAGTATTAAACCAAGCATGAGCATCAAAACTCATGACAACGTTGTCTGAACAAAAGATTTTCTACACGGCTATAATAGTGAGATCGGTTGGCTGACCTGGATATGATTCAGCAAATCGGATTATATGGCTAGCTAATACGCTGTTGAAGAGATTGATGTGATCCTTGAGTTGTCCTGGATTACCAAGAGACCCCGGAGCCCTTTCTTCTGGAGGAACGTTAAGGAAGAGATGCGTTTTGAGTCCATGCTGAGCTGCTTTATTCTTTTCATTGGACACTTGATTCAACTGATTTTCTGAATAAGAGAGAAAGTGGAATAAGAAACGTACAACAGCGGCAAAATATGAATTCATCTCTGTCTCCCAGAAAGCTGTAAAGTTGGTTATCTATGAGCCATATGACACCTCTTTTCTTCCAAAGACAGCTTTGAGCACACGAACGGTTGTATTCCGGTTGCTATCTCCAGTGTCGTTGATTCCAATCCACCAAGTGGTAAGTGTCTCATCGGAAGGATGAGGAATGACCCTAGATCCGTATGTAATCCATTGATCGACTTGGTCTACCAAAGGGATTGTAAATTCGTGATGCAAGGGGAGCCTGCCAGGTAGGAAGGCCTCGATCAACAATAAAATAATTACATCAATAATTCGGAACTTACAGATTACCATCAATATCAGCACCAGCAAATGCAAAGTTCCATAATTGTTTCGTACATTTGAGAGGGCTACCTTGAAAACATCCAGTGAGAAACTCGAGCTTTTTTGGTCCCATCAGTCCCCAAAAGCCAGTCACTCGTCCTATTTTACTCACCCAGTTTGAGCCCTCAGAGCTCGTCTGCAACAAAGTGTATCTTCTTGAGTCGACTTTTGGAGAATTCTGATACGGCTTACGTTTCTGGGTATGATTTTATTTTGTAAAATGTCTCGTGGGGTAAAAGCAAGATTTATCTTGTCACCGATAAAGCTGTATAAAATAAAATCTGAAGGTTACGGAGGAAAATGTGCTGATTTCCCACACACCTAAAGTTGGCATGCCCTTTTGTCCCTTGAACAAATGAATAAGAGTCACCAAATGCATATACATAATTGATGTTATCCCATGAAAATATTCGAGCTCTTGTTGGTACGATCAAAACATATAGAATGATACAGGACAAGTGTAAGATGAGCTTCATGATGGGAGAAGTCAGCGGGAACAAGGCAATATAAATGCTAATTTTGATTCTGATTGCTATTATTAGGAAAAGCACAGACTGCGAGCGAGACCGTGTCATAAATTGTTGATTCAAAAAATTATTATTAGGAAAAGAGCATAGTAGAGTGGCTACTACCATGACAAGTGGCAGTAATCATTATAGTTCAGGTGTCACCCATTGTGGTAGATGACAATGGTTTATTACCTAGTGAATATAAAATGAAGCAGTCATTTTTTCGTCCCTAATGTCACAACCGTGACCTGGATTGGTTAGCAGATAATGGATTCCCGTGGGAATTCTGAGACCTATAGCAGCACCTCCCAGATGTGACGTCGCTATCTCACGTGCATATCTCGTATGTTTCGCGCTGCAACGTGACATGAACCATGTACTCACCTTTGAATAGGTAATGAAGGAATTATCTCACTTGTCAGTGTGCTCTGTTCTTGCACCTGAAATTTTGCTCAAAGTTTGGTAAGAGCTATTAAGAGCTCAATGACTGAGACTCCCATATCTTCATTGTATGAGCTTCGGTAGCTCATGGTAGATTTCCAATACAGTGTGTGTAAACTTAATTTGCCTACCATAGAACACTAGAAAATACCAAGACCTCTCTTGCCTGATCTAGGAAAGCCTGGAAGACCCCAAATTTGATGTCTGGCGTCTTGGCATAGACCATTCTGGAAGAATGTGTGACCTCAAGACTTTCTCAGATTGAGGCACCAGGTGTGGCTATATCTGGATTTGTATTGCGTCACCGATTTTCTAACAATGAGACATTTAATTGATTGGTTCCATGGAATCTTCTCTCGCTGCCTGGACTCGTTAAAAACCTCTACATCCGGTAAAAACCCTTTTTTACCCGTCGCATTTGTTACTGTTCTTGGCTACTTTTACTATTCATCAAAAATGAAGCCTGGATTCAACACGCCAATTGCGACAAAGGTCAGTTCAGCTTCTCTATTCTATCCTCTCTTCTGAACGTCGCCTATTCAGGCTGTTGTCATCCTAACCCCACAGAGCGAGCCCAATGTGACTGGGATTATTCGCTTTGAACAACCGGTTTATCCAGGGCCGGTCATCATCATCGGTGACATCAAAGGGTTATCACCTAACGCTAAGCGTGGCTTTCATGTTCAGTGAGCATATCTGTCATCTGAAGCAGCACGTCACAGTGAATGATGATCTCTCGATCAGCCAATGGGGCGATTTAACCAACGGATGTACAACCGCCGGGCCTCACTTCAATCCTTCTGGCCAAACACACGGTGGCCCCAGTGACCATGTTCGACATGTCGGGGACTTGGGTAACATTCTAACGGATTCTAAAGGAGGAGCACAATTCACAATCCAAGATACTGTTATTTCCCTTAACGGACCCGCAAGTATTATTGGGTGAGGAGCTTCGATCGTTCGCTTAAAACAATGCTTTGTTTACACTCCAAGCCAGTCGTGCTATTGTTATTCATGCGGTACATTTATAGTTTGATGATTGCGGGATCGAATTCTTGACTCACGTGCGACAGGGCACTGATGACCTCGGTCGTGGTGGCAATGACGAATCTCTAAAGACAGGCAATGCTGGCGGTAGGGTTGCTTGTGGTGTCATTGGTAGGCAAATGATATTTATATTCTGACAGCTTGTATTACCAACATGTATCTTTTCAAGGTCTTGTTGAAACAAAGTAACAGTCCGAGGTCATTCTTGGCTCCTCGAATTAGCTTTTTCACAAACACTGTAATTGTATCTCTTAATGTCTAGTTATCAACAATCGGAGTTGGTGAGAATCACTCACCTGATAGTAGTAAGGAGGAGAGACGGCTTGGCAAACGAAAGGGCTTGTGCATTGGGTGGGGCCAGTCCAGCCAGTTCCTAAGAGCGATGTTCAAGATTAGAAATTAAGGCTTTGCTATACACACCTCCACATTGCCCCCATTGAGTTTGGGTTGGACCGCCGGCAGAGGTGGAAGTGGACGAAGTCGAAGTAGAGGAGGTCGTTGGATTAGTTGTGGGGGCAGGTGTAGTGGTGTCGCCGCCGTTTCCAACTGAGGTTGTCACTGGCCCATTTTCGACATATACACCGCTGAAATACCAGTCTTCAGGAGTTTGGTTGGTCACAATACGAAGGACACCCAAATGCCAGTCGGCCGAATTGGTAGATGTCGAAGCAGCAATGTTTTGAACAACCTTGGTGAGAGGGGCAGAGCCTGTTGAAGCCCAGAGGCCAACAGTAGACGAGGAGAACTGCGATGTAAAGTCGTAGGTTAGATAGCTCTGACAAGGTTTTTGGGGATATGACGAGACGCACATCAATATCATACGCAAAGTTAAACCAGGTGTCCGCGGTGAAAGTAGTGCCCCATTTTTCGACACCACCAACCATCCAAACAAGGTTACCGGGGGTTGAACCGACGCCGTATTTCAGCTAAATGAAGATTTCAGCAATCCATGATATTCGCATATTGCGAGTTAAGGACCTCGGTGAAATGGCTTTCAAAGAAGCAAACTTGATGCTCGAGGGTCGGATCAGGAGCATTTGTATCAGCACGTTTCACAGAGAAGTGATAGAATAGGTTTCCGATCCCGAGGTTAGAGCTAGTCTGAGGAATCAACTCTGTACGCTCCATGGTCTGGCCGTTCCAATTGGAGGTACCATCAATGGTCATTTTGATGCCACGGAGCTCGGAGGTCATAGCAGGGTTCTTATAGTCAGAGGAGACACCCAGGTAGTGAGAGGTGGGCTGGGAGCCATGGATGTACTGGATATCATTTGTTCATCAAATGTGCGCTAGTTCACAAGACTTGAAGACGTACCCATTGATAAGTGCCAACTTGGTTGGCCCACGACCCTAGATAATGACCGATCTTGTGAATACCAAGAAAGTCGAGAGACGTTGATGCCAAAGAGAAAACCCACAATTGTCGAAGTCTGCTGCACTTGTGAAGTTATTAAAGCTACCATCCCAGATTCTAGTTCCTGCATATGTATTGAGAGTCAAGGCAGCAAGGGTCACCCAGAATAATACGAGCATTTTGGTGGCATATTTCGGTCTTAAATTAACCAGTTTAAATACCGAGAGACCTAAGATATCGGCTGACTTTCGCGTATATAGGGGGAGAAACATCGGATTCGGAGAATTAGCCTTGGAGTCACAATTGTATTCTGAACGCAGATCACTCGCGAATGGTATCTTGTTAATGCTAATACAAGATTGTGAAAAGTCCGAGTACGAGGATTTATCCAAGAGAGGTTCCACCGAGTCTGTTTTTAACTCCAATCAATTCGGTTTCTTGAACATTCATGACGTCCACCAAGATTTGTCTAATCTCAACCTCACTGCGGCTTCGGTCTGTTCCTCCCGGATTCGGTGTTCTTTGGTATCTTGTTCCTCTGCAAGAACTTCGCAAAATATTGCATCGGAAGTTGACAGGGTCTGGGTCCTTGAGGGAGGTAACACAAGAGGAGGCAGTGGGGGCAATCGCGAAGTTGACGCGTTTGTCGGAATTTCATCAATCTGCAGGTGTTCCTCGTAGCGAATTACCATTTCATGTTCCGACGACATCACGTGTTGTACTGGTGGTGGAAGCTGCAGAGTAGACAGGATAGAGTGCGAACGACCGCGACCTGAATGTTCTGTGTCATTGCTTGTAGTACTGACGCGCCGACCCTTGAGACCATGGCCGATACTGGAACCCAGACTCGGCGCACTCTTTGCTGCGCTACCTAGCGACTTTCCGCAGTGACCTGACGAAGTCCGAGGCCTCGGTATACGCTCAACGTCCATTTCACCTGCTTGAACGCGTTTAACAATGGCCGGAGGCAATTCAATTTCTTGACTGCCATCAGTTGCTGTATATTCGCATGTGAAGGAGACAGGGGAAGCAACACTGTCCGATTGTACCATCATTGGGCTGGAAGAAATTTGAGACATTTCGCCAGGAGGTTTTCTTTCTGGAAGCCTGTACTGCAAAGTTCCCAGCTCTCCTGCTGCATGCTCAACTGTCAATGACACCCTCATTTTCACAGTGTCATCTAGGTTCAACAGCCCACAAGGGTTGCGCGGTAGCCATAATGAAGTGTCAACAGCACGGGTATAAAATGGGTTGTCATAGGGCAAATCAACTATCACTTGGTCGTCCCATGAAACCGGGGGTGGATGAGGGATGACAGACTGGTTTTCATCAGGGGGAGCATGAGCTTTTAGAGAGTGAATTACATCTTCATTCGACTCTTCCAATGGCTTACGATTCCGTCCAAAGGGGATGGATGGGCATCGCTGAGAGCGATGGGCATCAGAGTTATTAAAGAAGTCGACATTGACCCGATCGGGGAGCTTCCAAATCCTGAGAGATGAGGCCAAACGAGAGGGAATCAACCTATCACTCTCCTGGTTTGACCTAAGAACTCTAGCTTCTCCATTGAGACATGAACTGCTCTGATCCTGTCTGTGACAAAGAATATTTGCTTCAAGGGTGTCTTGTTTCTCAAAATGAGTACGACACATTCTTGTCAAGCTAGAGAGAACGTCAATAACTCTAATTTTGACTAGAGGTGAACCTACATGATTTTGACAGTAATACTGAGGGCGATCAAGAAAGCAGAAAGTCCAACGATGAATGACCTCTTCAGTACTATCATATAGGCGAGAAATACGCTCTGAGGATATGGGGTTAGCACAAACTTGTCTTACGTTGACAGTAACCTGCCTGGGCCAGCAAAAGCCCTAGAAACAACATATGCAAGTGAAGTCAAAGTAGTTCAATGAGCCTAAACTCTTATCATCGAGCGAATAACGAATAATCCTGATGAGCAGGAGCTGGCCGTTGCCTTCGTATTGTTTGGCGTAGACATGTATGAGCTACAAGGACTGTCAGAATTTCAAAATCAAATTTGTGAATGATACGCAGACCTGGTTTTTGATGACACCTACAACAAGGTCAATGTTATAGTTTGGAACCCGGAAGAGTGATCACCCACTAGACTGGACAGAAAAATAGAGGGCGCCAAATGGTAGCACAAAAGGATTGAGCACCGAAAATAATAAAAGTATGTGTATGACAAGTATATGATTAGGCAGCCAATCTAATACGGAAATGTCAGTCGATGTCAGGAAGAAGCAAGAATAATGTATACAATAGAAATTGAATGTACGGGGTTGGATTCCGATAGCCCTTTTGCGCCTGCGTGAGAAGGGATGTGGCTTGAGTCTCTGATATTCATTTGGGAAAATCCTTACGGCGTGATCTGTCTGCGGAATGTAGGATATACGATCAGTGGAAGCTACCGCTAAGTTAATCTCCGGCATCACATAGCACGATGTCAAGCACTAACACCAACTATGAAGACAGCGACAGGTTAGCAAAGAGGAAATCAGTTTGCGATGAAGACTTGCGCAAAGCCAATTCAAAACCTCCATGCATGGCAGTCGTGAACACGACTACAAGATATCAGCAAGAATAGCCGAAATCACAATCGGGTCGCTACTTACGCCAACCAACATAAAAGGGTCCAGCAGTGGGGAAACTATGAGCAATGATTTGAAGAAAATTTGGTTGATTTTGTGACAGGAAAGATTGGAGAACAGATTGGAGAGCAGCTGTACCGACACAAAAAAAGACGAGAACATTCACAACTAGGAACTTGTAATAACGAGTCATAATCTTGTCGTGAAGAGCGGAAAATGTTGTAATTGTATGAGCCTTTTTAGCGATGACTAGAAGAACCAGCGGAATGAGAACCGCAAGCAGTGCCACAAGGAGTGTAGGCAAGAACGATTCAATGACCTCAGATTGCCATGGATGATGCCTGAGATATTCTCGCTGACTAAGAATGAGTTCCCTGCTCGAGAAGAATATAGGAAACACAAACCAAGCTAGGCCAAAATAAACTGATGTTTTGGATTGAAACTAGGCCGACCAATAGTGACACAGGAAAGAGCCAAAATAAGGTGAAGCCCCTTAGCAATCGTAAGCCAATGGAAAGTAATCTCTCAATTCTGGTGCGCACCAGACTCCAAGATTTACAATCCAGTCTTTGATCAACTAAATAGGAGTGTGAGCACCTTGAGCCTCGCGAGCAGATCAACGACTCTACGTACTTCGGCTCTGAACGAGGATTTCATGACTCTCATCCAGTCCAAGTCACTGTACATGGGTGCCATAGTGACTAGACATGAAAGGGGGTTGTTCGGATGAGCAGCCAAGTATCTGCATGCTCTCCTCGCATTTGCAGGGTCAGAAAAAGTCACAAACGCTGTCGACACAGGCTCAAAGCTTGCTGGAGATTTGTCATGGTGTTCTTTTATCAAGGTCGTCACATAGTTGAGTCTTGTTGTCCAGTAATCGATCGATGGGACGATCTGATTTTGAAAGACTCGCTCGAGATGGATGAGAGGCTGATATATATCTAAGCTACTTCTTGGGAGGCTCAACAAGGCATCCCAAATTGTATCACCAGGGCGTGAGTTTGAGTATCTGAGGCGAGGAGGGAGAGAATGATTGGGGCATGAAGTCATTTCATTGGGGTTGACAGAATTTCGTTGCAATAGTTGATCCAAAGCATGTTGTGAGGTGGAGGCAATAACATTTTTGGATCGCGTTGTAAACGGATCTTGTAATCCAAATTCATCTACAAAGGGTCCCAGGACTTTGATCAATTGTTCCATCCGAGCCTCCTCGTCAAGTACTTCCTCTTGTACTCCGCTCTCTACGTCAATAGAAAACGATCTCCAACCGTTTCTTTTCATCGCTTTTGAGGTACTATGTGTGAGGGGTTTCTTGGCATATTTTCTATCCATTGCAGCTTTTACCGCTATGAGGGTCTTGGTGGCTAATTTGATATGAGCTGTCTCAAGGTTGCAAAGAATCTCTTCTCGACGTTCCAAGTCCGAGGCCAACTCAGTCATTTGACGGGCGATAACGACTCGCTCGATGACAAGCTTCGAGGGCTCCTTTACTAAATTGTCTTGAACATTTCCAATGGGCTTATGTTTATTTCCACAGAAACTAGGATGAAATTGAGCAGGGAGACGTTTGGCACAATTGAGGAGAAAGGCAAGTGATTCATTGAAAAAACCTGGTTGTGTCGAGAGTGTCAGACCTACTGACGGCTTTTCAACCTTCTGGGTCATATAATGTTCAAAATACTCCTTCAAATCCTTCTCGTTCCTCAATGTACGAGGAAGATTAGACACCATTATGGTACGACAACGGAGACCTCGAATAGGATGATTATGATCGACGAGGGGAATGTCAGTAGATCCAAATGGATGATGAGGATGGGGGTAGTATGTGGTATCAGCCTCATGATCTGAGAGAACATTCTTGGCCATTGCATCAATCTCGACTGCACGGAGCTTGAGGACCCCATTACATAGCCATAATAGCATTACTATCCATGAGAAAGTGATCCAGAATAATAAACAGACATGAATCCATAACAGTGAGAGACCAGTTGAGTTGTTGACGAGGGAAGATATTGAGGCACGGATCATGGACTTGGGGGATATACTGGTATCGGAGAATCGTACATGGATAGGAAATAAGATAGGAAAGGTTGTTAGTGCCTGGAGGAGAGAAAAGTAAACTGCAGAGACTGTGAATCACACTCGAACGAGTCTAGTAAACTGAACTTACAACAACCACGTAGGAAGCGCACATAAAGAGTAGCATCAATACCCCTCATTCCATGCATCTTAGCTTCTGGAAATCCAAAAGCCTGTCTGGCCCAGGAAAGTACCGATCCTTTCGGTAAAGGAGGCGAAGGGAATCTACAAAGTCGTATATCAGCGGTCGTTCTATACTGATAGGGGGATCAAACTAGCCTTGCCCAGGACCTCCCTTGGTAGAGACTTGAGGTGAGTTGGCGGAAGATCCTGATAATAGATATCCGGGACGTACTAGCCAAATTCCCATGATTCCCGACTGCCCAACTCGACAGTCGGATTGTAACTACCCCGTCGCCGCCTCTTCATAAACTCATGTGTACCGGAGCATAATACCGCAATGCCAACTGCCATTACAGACTGGCTGATGAGGCCACTGCAAAATCAAGGTCAGTAGGGTACAGCTCGTATGACTTCGCTAAGCCAACGTACCTGTAGTTCTTGGAAAATGGTCGGGTTTGAATATCAACCATGAAAAACTCGAGATACGTTGAGGACGGACTGTTATGGATTGACAAAAGAGGAGCGGCTGGCATAGGAGTCCCCTGCATGGCTGTCCTTTTAGATTTCCACCACCCACGTGATAGGCATTTGAACTTTCTGAAATTCAATCAATGGTCGTCAAAATCAGGGTGCGTACGAAAAATGCCATTTCAAAACGCCGCATTGCTATTACATCGGAGTAACCTACGCACGCCCCACTTCTACTTGGTCCTCACAATGCGAAGTTTGTCAGACTTGTAAACAAAGTTCTCGGCGTAGTTCTTGGGAGGGATCCTCTTAATAGGTTCAGGTTGACTGCACTCAATTATCAGCATCAAGCTCATTCAAAACACTGGCTAAAGACTCACACATAGTAATCCCATCCTAACAGAGTGAGCCAATTACCACAATCAATCAGAAAAAAAGCGCACCTTGTTTCTCAGCGAAGTGAATGGCATCTTCCTTGGACCGGAACGAAAGGCGCGTTCCTTGCATGTAATCGGCGCTATAGCAGACATCAATACAGTATGCAATCTATAGGCTCTTACTTGACTCACGAGCTGGCCCATCCCATCAAGGGATTTTCCCATCGACTTCCTCCAGGCAAGATGTCGAAGTCAAGCCGCCAGCGTTCTGTCTTGCCTGCACCACTCTGCATGGTATTTCTTGTAGGTTGATAGATACGGACGGCACGCTGTCGAAATTCGCCTGTCCAGTGTCATGAGTTCATAGCACAAGTTTTCTGGCCTCCCTCTGACACACTTGGGGCACCACTGATCACGTCTGCTACTAACACCTCGCGGACTGGTTCCGGAGCGACAATTTCCGAAGATTCATTCTTTTTTGAGATCGAGTCATTGACCATACCACGACCAAGTACAGTGAGGCATTGAAACTGCGCTCTCGAGTAGATAGAGCTAGTCTGTAAGCAGGCACGAAGGAGAGACATGGGGAATAAAACTGACATTCCCCAGGTCGGAAGTGCTGGGTATTTGTCATTATTTTGATGACCCGATGTCATGTATGAATCATCCTAAATGATTAAAACTTTTGTTTGCCTGATCTATGAGCTCATTCGTTGCAAAAGTATTTCGCGCCTGTCATAAAGACAAAATGCCTTCCAAGTCAAAAACCCTGATGCCTTTGGCTATACACAATGAAGGCGAACATAATTAATGGATACAACGCAACAGGGTATACAACAAACTGTACAAAGTCAATAAATTGTTTATACAAAATAGAGAAGCAATACAAATACACAAGAATCCCAAAGAGACAAGAAAAAATTCAAACATCAAAACCAACAATTCTCGTCACAGGTTTCAAAACAAAAACAGGCCCTTGATCTTTGGGAACACCATTAGGTGCATTTCCACCCATCGGACTATCCTCATCTTCCGAGCTTTCGCTCTCAGATGGTCGCCTTGTCTTCGTAAGCCTTCCAATCATGCTCATGCGAGCTATGGTTGCACTTGGTGGCTTGTACGAAGGATCAGCCTTCAGTTTTTGTGCACTCTTCTCTAAAGAAAGCACGGATTGCGAGTCGAGATCCAGGTTGAAGAGGTCCACGATATATCGTCGCACGGGTAGCCGATATCGTTGCGTGGATAGCATATGCAGAGCTCGGTAAAGCATGTCCGGGGAACTAAAGGATTGCCTAAATTCAGGGCGAGATCTGATTCTAGAAGGCTCATAGGGTAAGGCGCCTAGCAAAATAAGAAGATACACACTTACTTTGCAAGCGTCCGCGAAGCTGCATTTGCAATCACAGTATTAGCCATGTTCTGCATCGCAGTCACAATCTCGATCTCATGATTTAACATAGGTGGTATCAACCGGATGTCTCTCCTTTCGGGAATGTATTGTTGCCAGATTGGTATCTTCAGAAGCATAGGATTAGTCGTCAATGTCATATCTATAGAAGGCACCAACCTTGATGAATTTCTCGAGATCATCAGGAAGACAAACACCTGTTGGAGTCCCTAATGGTGATAACGTTGACATCCAGTTATAGTCCTCCAAGATCTCAGCACCTTGCGTGGTGGACGAGATGAGTCCCAACACAAAGAAACATGTCCTAAGTAGCAATCCTTGAGTAGAAAATTCTACTATCAACCCGTCGTCTCCTCACCCTCGAACCGAAGGAATCGGTGACTGCTCTGCGATCTCCAGGATAACAGGTATAATCTCCTCTTCCTCAAGGAATGGTAATCCCCCTTCCGTCGCTCCAATATTTCCCTGCATTAACATTATTCAATCACCAATTCATTAAGTTGACTCAAGAGACTCACAATAGCCCAAAGAACGCTTTTCAACTTCATCACGAGTTCCATATCCTCTGATTCTAGACTATGCTGACGAATGACCTGTGAAAACTCTTTGAAATGACCTTTCTCCTGTAAAATTTGACAACCAAAATCCGTCTTGGCCATTTCACCGTAGAAATGATGTGGCATAGCTCCAACGGATGCACTACACATTTGTTAAAAAGCTGTTTAAGCTTACAATATGAATTAACCTACAGTAAGTCTTCTTCATCCTCTGTCACCAGGGCTGTATTGAACAATTTAGCAAGGGAAATTTCGATATCCACTACATATACTAGATTCCGTTCCTGTGAAACCGGCAGGATATTTAGTAATGGACTCGCGAGACCCAAAGGTAACACACATGAAACCAGGTATCCATTTCTCGATCAATATGTCCTGCTTCAAAGAGATACCTGAATCCCATCGACGTTGACATGAACCTTAAAAAAAGGAGAAGAATCAGATCCTCGCCTTGCCATGTCAAGATATGTAATAAACGTACTTCATCAACAAAGCATCACCTATCTCACCAAGGTGACTCATTGCAGGCTGTAACTCTACCACCATCTGCAGAAACTCTTTCGACTCGCACACTTCCTCCAGGAGTTGGACTGCAACCTCAGTAATCTCAGGTGACGGATCATATAGTTGCGTGAGCAGAAGTCGCATCGTCCACGCATTGGCCGTCAAAGAACCACGAATGAGCGTACCAAGGTGTTCTGTTGCATAGAGTCGGATGTGCTAAATATTTTGACAGTTTTAGTCAATGAGAATTGGGACAACATCTCGGCACTCACCTTGTAACTCGATGTCAGAGCTTTCGACAGAATGATGCGAGAATGACCATCGCTAGTGCCCCTCAAATCATGCATGACTTCTGTTACTGATCATCGCGACTTACATACTATAATCCAGGTTCTCAATGATTCCCTTGATCAAATCTTCTCTACTTCGCAACTCGTTGAGATGATAGAATGCAGTAAAAACCTTAAACTTCTCCAACAGTCTGTCAAAAACCATCTGTTGACCTCGAACCTCTGAGAAATAAAAAACAGAAACCCACTCGATACCTTTCTCATGTTTACTCAAGGTTCCTAGAAACTCAAAATACCCGTACGTCAATGTCTCTGTGACACGCTTTTTTGAAAACATTGGATCCGAATCTGGTAGTCCGTTAAACTTGGTGAAAATATTAATTAAGAGAGATTAAAGGAGATTCGACAAAACGTACAGGATCCAATTGTGCGAATCCTCGCACAATCTGACTCAAAAGCTGATCTTCATGATCCAAGTATCGTGCCCCATCACCACCCGATATCAACGTTGTTAACAACGAACAACCCAATTTCACCCATTTTACTGAATCCTACTCGTCGAACCAACATCAGCATACCGATCATCTCTAGTGTGTGAAACTCACTCTATTCTTCCTGATATCTGAAAATCGATGACTGAATGGTGAAAAGAATGTCATCAGCCGACGTATGAATCGAGCTTTGATGACCTCTTCCAGTCGTTTCTGATTATACATCAGACCATCCACGACATCTTGCAATGCTTCATAATTCCATTTCGTGAAATCTTTCGTTTGCATTACCTGGACAGGGTTGTCATGAGAAAACAAAACTAGGTCACGATTATGGAGGAACCAACTTGTGTCTCTATAACGGTTGCTTGGAACGTTCGGTCGTCCATTTGCATGCTCATTTTTGCCTTGACTTGTTCCACGTGTCTTTGATTTCTCCTCATTGGATCGTCTACGGAATTGGCACTTTTCATTCTTGAGGTTGATCATGACCGGTAAATCTATGTCTAACGCACCGTGGTCGGTCATTTTTCAAGGCAGTGGTGTGATCCAACCTTGCTCGATTCCGGTTCAAACTCTCCATTGCCGATAGAGCAGACGTCCCTACAATTCTATGCTCTGCATCTCTGTAATCAGTAGCCATAGCAAATACTCCAGGTATTGCCTAAATTTTCATTGCCGTAAACAAGGTGATATAGAAAAAGGGAGAAAAGGGGGCGGGATACCTGAATGTTGGCAGCAGCATCCATAGGCAACACTCTGTTTGCAAGGGCAAGGATCTCAGCCAGTAAGAGTGTCGCCTTTCGTGAAAGACTTGAACCAATATGCGTTTCTTCGAGAAGGCATGTGAGAGCCTAGATATTTAAGCATTATTCCCGTCATAGGATTTGTCATACTATGGCCGCACCTCACAAAGACCTGCTTTTGTTAAAACCATGACCAAAAGTGCAAGGAATTGGTCGGTGAATTTGACCAGCTGATGTGACCGCTCTTGTTGTTCCGAGGCATGTGGCTTTTTGACTTGATCGTCTCGAGGTTTCCGATACACTAAAAACTGATTGAGCATTGTTGGCCAAACAAACGGAGACTACATACTCGTAAGTCTCCGACCAGCTATGAAAGTTTGATACCAATCAAGTGTTTTAATTTTGAGTAATTCAAAAAACATATCCAGAATAATTTCCTGAATCGCAAGCTCAGGTTATCGTCTGCAAGAAATGAAATGAAAGACAAACGCGCGTTTCAAGAGAAGGTATGCGCAGCATGTCAATGACGGATCGTATAGAATGTATGTCATTGATTGACAGATACATCAGTCCTGCGGCTTCGTAAGCCCAGATCCTGAAGAGAACAGATAGCCATACCACTCCAAGATCGCAGCATCAACTGTATTAATTTTGAACAAGCTCGCATCCGTTCTGCATGCTCAGGCCCCTTCCCATAAGCATCCGTGAAAATTGACAGCGCAACCTCAAGGTCGCATCCAATCCTTAGATATGCCCTAGTCCTCGGATAGTCCGCAATCTGCAAGAATGCAGTTGCAAGCATAGGAGCCAGCTCTGCTGGACCATCCCCTAATACTTGTAACAGGAGACGAAGACCGCCAGTACGCGTTAATGAGTCAATATCAATAAGTACTGTTGACAACAACCCGTAAGCATCTTCAACGCTTTTCTAGGCTAGATGACTCTTACAGATTTCTGTCAAAGTCTCGATACAGATAGGCCTGAAAGGATCGTCTAGATGTTCTGCAACAGCAATGACAGAACGCAGAACTACATCTGATATGGGTACAACAGCAACACCGCTGGAAATGGATGAATCCCGTCGAGTTGTCCCAATTTCGACCATCGTGCGGATAAGTTTAATAGCTTGTTCTTTTTCAACTGCATATTTGATATCTCGATTCAACGATCTATTGGCGATATGATCAGTGGAAAGGATCCATTGGGTGGAAAAATTCAGCGATGCAGATACGGATAAGATCAAGATACTCACTTGAGGATATACCAGTCAAGTAGCGTGCCCAACCTTTGTACCGATTCCGCTCCTACCAAAGCATGTCGGATCAAGCGGTACGCAGCTGCCCTGCATGACTTGGAACATTTGTCTGCTAGACAGGGCAAAATGCTGAATGTTTGAGTTTCAATCTGTAATTATACAACTGAAGGATCAGACTTACGATTTCAGAACGTCCGAGATTTTGAGTTCATAGCGGACCCTGAGATTGCGTTCAAGGATCTCAATTATACGATTCATGATTTCGACGCGACGGCCATCGTTTTCAAGAAGCTCCGCTGTGACAAACTCGGTTGATGACGTTGATGTGCAAGCAATGTTGGAAGATTGACGTGTTCTGGAATGAGTCAAGAGGTCAAGGTCGACCAGGAACTTGTGTACACGCTGTAAAGCTGTTCTGGAACCTTGGATGGCTTCATAAATCATTGTAAGACAAAAAATACGAGTATAGAAGCCTGAGGAGTCTGCTTACTGTGATCATCGATTGGCTTCCTATTCTCCATACCGAAACTCTGTTGAGCATCCTGGCTATGGGCTGCTTCCTCTTCCATTTTCTTTCTCTCGTGTACTGCAGTAATACTGGCCTGCTGTCTGTCGCGTGTTGGAGAATCTAAAATCATAAGGGTCGTCCAGCAGCTGCCAGGGTAAGAGAGACTGGGCCATACATATCCCTAAAAGCCTTGTTATGTTGTCAATCATTGAGCGTGCTGTAGCCATTTCAAGTTCCACTTTTTTTCTCAGAGGTGCCTATAACATCACGGTAATGAATTTAAAAACATCAAATCACAGTAACACATACAATATCGCTTATCTTCTCCAGGACACTCTCGGCCCCTTCCAAGATTCGGTGCTCATGACGTAATCGGCTCTCGAGTTTCCCAATCTGCAGACATTGTTCTGTTAGATTTTTGGCATATGTATCATCAAGAATAATTGAAGAACCTCTTCTGAGGGATCTGTGTCGGAATCGAACAAGTCACCACCATTCAAATATAATGAATCTAGGGTTGTAGATGAAAGTGACGATTGCGAAGGGAAAGCTAATTGAGCGGGCATGGCAAAGGGAATGAAACGGATCTGCCTTTGGCGGTCATTCGACAAAACAGGGGTACTCTGATTAGTATGATGACACGTGAGCAGCCTATTCTCACTCAGATTAGGTAATTCAGACAACTATTTGTGGCGGACAATTATCCGTGATATAAATTCTGATGCGTGCCGCTAGAACATAAATCTCGGCACCGGCTGTTTCCGAGAACTATACACTTTGGCTCAAGCCACAGTATGGAAATAGCCTCGTGGATGAACTCGATAACTTCGAGACTGTACGATGGGTAAGTAGTGTTTTCCCTCCGTCCTAATTCTAATGGCTGAGGTAAATCATAGTCCGTTACGCTGCAGCTGCGCTTGCTTCTAATCCCGAAAAAAGTGCGTATAGGATGCCTTATTCGTTCAACTTGGATTAAGACGTACTGCCAATGTAGCCTCGAAGGCACGTGGAGAGTACCTTCGTACGCACTTCAAGAACATGCGTGAGGTTGCAGCAGCGCTTACGGGTAGAGGAGTCTTCTCTGTGCATGATATGCAGTTGAGCTTTTTAATTAGGCATGAAACTCAACAAGGCGTACTCTTATCTTTCGGACGTGAAGGATCACAAACGTGTTATTCCTTTCAGACGATTTAATGGTGGCGTTGGACGAACAGGACAGGCCAAAGAGTTCAAGACCACACAAGGTAAGCGTTGTCTGACGGATGATCTGTGTTTTATTCATTGGTGTCCAGGTCGCTGGCCGGAGAAATCAGTCAAGTTTATCACTCGTCTATTGAAGAATGCTGAATCCAATGCCGATGCCAAGAACATTGATGTCGAAGATCTCGAAATCAAGAATATTGTTGTCCAGCAGGCACCTGTGAGTACATTGAGGCCGATTCAGTTATCGGATGCTTATCCTCGTTTACTTGTAGAAAACTCGCCGCCGTACATACCGTGCCCATGGTCGTATCAATCCGTATCAAGGCCATCCTTGCCATGTTGAGGTCATTCTTGCAGCACCGGAGACAGAGGTCGAAAAGGCCACTGACATGCCAGTGTCAAATCTGAGAAATCTTAATCGGAGACAACTGGCCAGTCGGAGGATTGAAGCTGGGCGGGCCTGAGTAGTTGGCATGTTTTAGTCTGCTAGAAATTTATTTGTGTGGTCACAGCATTGAGCGTGAGAATCTGCATTGCTAGGACAGGAAACCTAACAGCACAAAGTTGAGCCCAAATCAAGTCTTAGGCCATGGCGAGCAGTGGGTATGTGTGTGAGCTCGCTGTGCGAGACGGTGCTGACAAGGATGCAGCGACTCCGAGCACGTCGTTAAATTGACCCGTGCGTGTCCCATCTTTGCTTATTAGCTCTGCTGATCTTTGAGCAGTCACTGGTGCAACTGGCCTGGCAAAGCGGGAACTCTTGAGTCTGCCAGATCCGTTTGCTGTCGTAGTCGTCGATGGCGAACGGGCATGTTCGACATCGGTTGCTCGCAGGACACTCAGTCCGGCGTGGAACGAGTCCTTTGACTTGTAAGTTCCCCTCCTCATGCGTGACCCTGCTAATCTTATTGCCAGCAAAGTTCGCACATCGTCCATAATTGCTATCCAGGTCTTTGATCATAAGAAATACAGAAAACGAGACCAGGGTGTGTTGCCCCCATGTTTTGCAAAAACCTCCTTTTATTTATTTTTTCAGGCTTTCTTGGCGTTATCAGTATCTCTGCCACTGAGGTCATCACTCTTGCTCATCAGAACGGTGTGCCTTCCTCATTTTGCTACTGACATTTCTTGATCTAATCGTCGTTCTTTCAGCCGTCGTCACCAGAGATTTGACCATGTCCAGCAATAATCTCCCCGTTTTTGGCAAAATTGCCTTCTGCTTAGCTCTTTCTCACCCTATCCCCTCCTCTGTTCCTCCCGTCATCAATCACACCCCTTATCAGAACCAGACTGTAGCCTCCAATTCGTCATCAAATGGTCCATATGTTGCCCGCCCTACTACGGCGAATCCCGTCATGCAACTTCCTCCGTCTCACTCACCAAATCCGGTTTTTCCACAATCCAGTCTGCCTACACCTGCCATTCGCCCTTCTTCCAGCCACATCAATCTCTCATCTGCCAATAACCGTACACAGCCCGCCATGGATCCTCAACGAAATACATCCATCACTTCTTCTGTTTCGAGTCGTATGACTGATGATGAACATGGCGTCCCTCTGCCGCAGGGCTGGGAACGTCGATTTGATCCTCAGGGTAGAACTTATTATGTTGACCATAATACAAGATCGACCACATGGCATCGTCCGCCCATCCAGGCTGCGCCACCTCGGTCCGTATCTCAATCTACAACGTCTGCCTCTATTCGTGCTGCTACTGTACCAACCAACACCACAGCTAACTCCGTTGGTACCCTTGATCCTATGCAGCATCAGGCTGGTGCCTACTCTGATAATCCTTTGCCTTTGGGATGGGAAGAGCGTCGAACCCCAGAAGGGCGCCCATACTTTGTCGATCATCATACACGAACAACAACGTGGACTGACCCGCGTCGCGCTCAGCAGCAGTCGTCTATGCCAGTTCACCGACCACAAGTCAGCAGTAACCTTGGGTCACTCCCATCAGGATGGGAAATGCGACTTACATCAACCGGTCGAGTGTATTTCGTTGATCATAATACCAGGACGACATCATGGGATGACCCCAGATTGCCAACAAACGTAGATGATAATGCGCCACAATACAAACGTGATTACAGACGTAAGGTTGTCTATTTCAGGAGTCAACCCAAGATGAGGCCGTTACCTGGAAAGTGTGAGCTGAAAGTCAGGAGGGATAATGTTTTGGAGGATAGTTATGCGGCGGTGATGGCTCATAGTGGAGAGGATTTAAAGAAGAGGTTGATGGTGAGCTTTGATAACGAAGATGGCTTGGATTATGGTGGTGTCTCAAGGTATGTTGCTTCGACAATAGTTGATGTGCTAGTTCTGATCTATCTTAGGGAATGGTTCTTCTTATTATCTCATGAAATCTTCAATCCGAGCTACGGCTTATTCGAATACTCGACACACGACAACTACACCCTACAAATAAACCATGCATCTGCAATCAATCCGGACCATCTCAGTTACTTCAAGTTTATCGGTCGAGCCGTTGGTCTAGCGATTTTCCACCGACGGTTCCTTGATGCCTACTTTGTTCCTAGTTTTTACAAGATGATCCTGGGAAAACACGTATCAATGGCCGACCTAGAAGCGGTTGATGCAGATCTCCATCGTTCACTGACATGGATGCTGTAAGTTTTCGTCATGTTTTCAATCAACCCCATGATTTCATCATCCTGTATTCTCAAGGGAAAACGATATAACTGGTATTCTTGAAGAGACGTTCTCACAAACAGAAGAGCGCTTCGGTGAATTCGTGACTATTGAGCTTAAGCCCGGTGGAGAGACAATAGACGTAACAGAAGAGAACAAGAAGGAGTACGTGGACTTAGTCGTGGAGTACAGAATTTCAAACAGGGTCAAGGAGCAGTTTGGAGCATTTATGGATGGACTGTTAGAATTAACGCCGAAGGAACTGATCACGGTTTTCGATGAACGAGAATTGGAATTGTTGATTGGTGGAATATCTGAGATTGACACGTATGTTCTTTCCGTAACTTGTGAAATTTCTTGTTGACACCTCTCACCCTCAAAAGGGATGATTGGACAAAGTTCACAGATTACCGTGGTTATGAAAGAACTGATCAAGTCATCGAATGGTTCTGGCAGTGCATTCGTTCATGGCCTGCCGAACGTAAATCTCGTCTACTACAGTTTACTACTGGAACTTCAAGGGTGCCTGTGAACGGGTTCAAAGATTTACAAGGGTCAGATGGACCGCGACATTTCACGATTGAAAAGTCTGGAGATCCGAATGGATTACCGAGGAGTCATACGTGTTTTAACAGGTTGGATTTACCGCCGTATACGGATTATGAGAGTTTGGAGAGTAAGTTGCTGTTTGCTATTGAGTGAGTGTTCTGCTTCTTTCTGGTATTGGTGGGTGCAGTGCTAAATTTTCTTGTTCTCTGTCTTTATCAGGGAAACGGAAGGGTTTGGACAAGAGTAGTTGACTGGATTCCTGGACCCGTCGTCCTCTGGTGCCTTTATCCCTCCCTGAATTGGAACAGATTGGTTTTTCTTCGTTTTCGACTTCTAACTTCAAATCTCACTTTTGCTGATACTGCAATTTTTTGTACGATAGCGGGCTGCATACAGATATACATTACATACGTGCACATACACTATCTTGTCTTCTCTGTGTCCTTGCTGCTTCTTGACTACCTTGAAAAAATGATTGCATGTATGTGCATGTTGTGTTGCGCTTAGCAGTCGACTAGTCAATTAGTTACGATTTGTTCCATTGTGCTTTTAATGATTTGACCTGTACAATTTTGATTTATTAGTTGCTATGTAGTTGGTGGTATTCAAAGGTATGTATGTATTAATGAGAGTACTAGCGCTTGAGGAGAGAGCAACTGAGAAGCTATGCAGCGAGTCCAGTTTGCATCGTGTAGTTTTGTATGAAGATTACCAGAGACCTTTCCAGCCTTGACAGAGGAAATATGCTTCTTTTGATTCTGAGCGACTTGAAGGGGGCTTGACGACTCTTACATCGTTGAAATTTGGATCCAAATTTGCCTTTTTGAAGTTCTCTAGATCGGGATGTGTAAAATATTTTATTCTAGCCGTATAAGATCTTCAGTTGCATGGCTTCCAGGAAAAAAATTTACTCACAATAGAACACCGCCATTCCTTCTCCCAATACTTTCTGCTGTTTGTAAGTGTCGAGAAGCGAAATCATATACAGATTCACAGATTTCGAGACTGGATGCAATGTCTCGAGCGTCGTTTCCGGTTGAGTTTGCAGCCATATCGGAAAGGATGATGTCTGCTTTTGATTCGATATTGTTCCTGTTGCCTTTTAGTCTGCTTAATAACTGGTTGATGAGGTCTTCAGATGAAGGTTTGAGGAAGTCGGCTCTGATGTCGAGGACACCGTAAATCGGTTTCATGGCCAGTAGGTCTACTGCAATGATCGTTCCACGGCCAGGAGGGAGGGGTTGAGGAGTTGATTCTTCGTTGTCAATGTTTAGAGGATCGAAAACTTGTTCTTCATCTTGTCCCTTGTTCTCCTGCATTTCTTTGAGCCGCCTTCGATGTATTGCCTTGAGCTTCCTCCTCTCAGCCACAACACCAATTTTCGGCTTGCTCCACGTTCCATACGTTTCAGTCAACTCGACACCTCTTTCCCCATACCCAAATCCTTCCAATTTGAAACCTAAATCTGATGCTTTCCAATGTTGTGACCAACCTAGTTTTTCAGCTACGACTTGGGTCCAACCCCCTGGTGCTGCGCCTAGATCAAGCACAGAACCAACGTCTGGGTGGCTGAGAAAATTGTATTGATCGTTGATTTCGAGAAGTTTGAAGGCGGAGCGAGAGCGGTAGGGGTGTGTTGGAGAAAGAGCACGTTTACGGACGTAGGGGTCTAGGGATTGTCGAGCGAGCCAGGTGCGCGAAGAGGAAGAAACTGAATGGAGGATTTGGGTGGTGTGCATGTGGAGCAGGTGTGTAAATTTGGAAATTGATTTGGATCCACAAGGTCCAAAGAATATAGAGAACAGTAGCTGGAAAACTCATGAATCTGGAGCAACTGATGTCTCAGAGATTAGACACCTGAAAATCCACTGGGGAGGTGGAGAAAATCTGCCAGTTATGACAGAGCATAGAGGTTATCTCGATTCGACTGAAACATATTCAACATATTAACTTAGAGAGAATATAATTTGAGGATACAGATTATTAGCCCACAACCACGGACGTTCGAGCACCGTGTAATAAATTGTTGATAAAAAATCATCAGCCCCGCATGATCCCACAACAAGCTAGGAACGACCATAGTCTTACCCATATGTTGACTGAGCCAGTTTCCAAGAATTTGGGAGCAACTCATGGTCTGCTCAGGGTACCTGATTCAAATCAGTTGTGCTTTCTACACTGTGTCTGGTGAATATTACTGATGCCGATGTCACATGTTTTTCCAAATGTTACCTTATTTAGGTAAACACTATTCCTAGTTGGCAATCCTTTAGTCTTCACTGGCCATCACTACTTCTATTGTGATCACCAACATCGAATCCGACCCAGAACATGGTGAAGGACAGTCCAAAGCTTCAAATGGAAGAGCGAAGGGGTGATGCACTAGCCCGTAACCTGGTTTGGGTAAGTTCGTTCTACCTTTTGACAAACAGTCTACCAACCTAGGACCACAGGCAGGGATTGCAGTGAGTAATCTTTGCGCATGATATTTCAAGACCGCAAACAAGCGTTATATTTCTTAGGCAATGACATTGACGACCTGGTCAGCAGTATACATACACGGGACCACCTCATTCCATTACTTCGCGTATCACCTCCTCTTTCAGCCAGTTGCCCTTGCTTGTTTCTCTTATGGTGAAGTTGGAATATATATACCAAGCTATAAATTCTGACTTGTATGATTTACTCAGGTATTCTCACTCTTCAACCAACCAATCAACCCAAAACCAAAGCTGCTGGTCTCGAACGTCACCGGACTGTAATTTTCACCATTGGATTCCCTGCCATAACCTTAGGCACACTGGCCATTGTGTACAACAAGTACTTGCATGGTTATGGGCATTACAAAACCTGGCATGCCGTAAGCACTTCTTCTAGTCTTCTGGGTACGCTAGAACAAGGATAAAAATAGAAACTGGGTCTGGCTTGTATGATATGGACGACTGTCCAGTTATCTGTTGGTGCGGGGAGCACCTGGAACGATGGTGCATTGTTTGGTGGCGGCATGAAGGCAAAGATGATGTGGAAGTATCATAGGTAGGTGCATTGAAATTCCTTATTGAGTACCACCATCTGACTATCTCAGGTTCTCGGGATATCTTCTCTTTGGGCTCATGCTTTTCACAGTTCACTTAGGTGGGGCAAGGTCAGAGTGGGGATATAATTATAACAACGATTTCTCTCGTTTTGTTGCGTATACCTTTTCCCCTGGATTGATAGCAGTGGGCGTTTGTCTTCGTGTGAGGTAAGTCCTTACTTTATTTGAAGTACTTGAATGGGTTGATATCTCGTGGACAGACCATCCAAAATGAAGCTCCTCTGAGTTTTTGATCCCATCTCGAACTAGATATTTAACGGAGTATTTACTGGTGAAATTCTTTTCGTCATCCGCTCTGCCCCCATCTTGCGGTCTGCATTCCATTTCTTATATCTCAATGTCTCCTTTTCTTTATTTTACTTTGTCACCTCCCTAGCGATGTATGAGCTTCATTACTTGGTAATGTACATCCTATCTCATATATAGGGAGTTTGCTTGTAAACCTAAGGCTCAGTCGTTTCGCCTGAACCTTAGATGCGTATACTTGTGATCTAGTTACTTGCGGATGCTAAATATTAGTTGTTTTGCCTGAACCTTAGTTTGGTATTCTTTCTGTTTGAAGATGTACCTGTGCATTTACCCTGTCATATGTATGGCACAGTGAATTAACAGCTCTAAGTCAGTTTTGCAAGGTAAGATACCAAGTACTAAACCATTATTTTTGTATCTTAGAATGGCATGTAGAGATGGTTCAAGCAAAAGAGAGACACTGTAATCAGTCGAGACTCAGTTGTGGCTACAATTACTGAATCACATCAATCACAATGGTCAGCTATTTTTAACATGGCACGTGGTTATCCATGACTCAGCTAATTACTAGAACATTATCGACAGCTCTCGGCGGTATTGACCAAGCCGCGTAATCACTTTTTTATATACCCTTCGTTTCCCCTCTATTCTACACTATATTTTTTTCCTGATTTCTTGTTTCAAACCAACACCCCTACGCGAATATGACTTCAACACCTGCCTCTCGCGCAACCCCAGCACCCGAGCGTGAAGCTCAGCTTCTTTCTATCGGCAAACAATGCTCAGAGGCTACTTGTCCCATGGTTGACTTTCTCCCGTTCAAATGTCAACATTGCCAGCAGTCCTTTTGTCAGAAGCATTTCAAGGTCGATGCTCATCGATGCCCGGAGTACGATGGGTCTAAGCACGATCGAGTTGCGCCCAATTGTAAGGCAGTGTCGCATTCATGTTTTGGGCCAGGTCGACTGAACGATTCTTTTTTCTTTCTTGAAGGTCCTTTGTGCAACACTCCTGTTGCTATACCCTTAGGGCAAGATCCGAATATCCGAATGGACACGCACTTGACCAACGAGTGCTCCGTGATGACAGGCAGAGCCAAGGCAAAGACGTCACGAGTTTGTGCAAAAGGGAATTGCAAGAAGGTTCTCTTTTCTCCCATCAAGTGTACTGTAAGACTCTCTTCTTCTCCCTGGAGATGTCTGACCGACCAATTGCAGCGATGTCAAGCGCAATTCTGTCCCTCTCATCGATTTCCAGCCGACCACAACTGTGCTATGCTAACTCCAGTACAAGGCGCTAGGGCGTCCAAGACAGCGGGCTCACGATTGTTGGACGAATTCAGTGGCAACAAGCTAAATAACAAAGCTTCTGCTGCTTCCTCAGCGGTCATGAAGACTGTATCCTCAGCCTCAGCGTCCTTGTCAAAGTCTATTGCAAACTCCAAGATCACTGCTCCCCCTTTGAGCAATTCGAGCTCAACAACTACCAGTTCTCCGGCCAAATCCCCCGGTAATAATCCCTTTTCCAAGGTGGACAGGTGGGCACATTCCGCTTATCTGGTAAAGTACCCACTCATCAAGCACAGTGCTGTTTCTCTGCCATTGACTGCTATGATCGTCCAAAAATCATCTTCTAACACGCGTTTGATGACCGCAAAACATGACAATCAACACAATGACCCAACGACACTCACGCACAATTCATTTACTCCACCTCCACTTTTTGCCTGCGCTTAATTTGTTGATCTTTTGCTATATCCACTTTGTATCCATAACTCTATCATATTTTTAATTAATGATCACTCCTACAAGGCGGGCAAGAGCAGAGAGGGAGAGCCGTTTGAGGGGCTTGCGGGAGCGGGCGAAGAAAGGGGTGAGTTACTCTTCCCCATTGAACTAGCACTTTACTCAGAATTGCCAGCTTCTGAGCGAAGACGAGAAAATCATTCTAGCTGAAGAAGCCGCTCTTAAAGACAACAAAGATTGTCTAATCATGTAAAGTTCTCGCCCATCCGCTTTAAAGGGTGTGCCCTTTGGAATAAATAATGACTAGTGATTACAATCAAAAAAGATATTTATTTAGATTTTTCTGGGGATGCTACCGCTTCCGTTTCTTAGCAGAGCGCGTTGTTGTCGAGGTTGAAGCCACCAGACCAGGGGGTCGACCTCTGCCTTTTTTGGTGCCTTTTGGCCTTCCCCGTTGGGGTTTTGGAGACGCAGAGCGTGCTGTTGTAACAGAAACTTAGTGGATCATATCTTTGTGAATGGATATGGTACTAACCAGGCGAGGGTTCTTTCATCTCTATGTCTTCATCCTCCCCGAGTTCAGTTCCCACATCAGTGCCGGTGACGGTACTTCCACGGGGAGTCCCGACAGCAGCCTCATCTCCGCTTTCCTGAGTTAAGGCGCTACTATCGCTATCTCCGCCAACTAGACCAGCCATATCAGCTTTGTTCCTCCGACCGCGCTTCCCAGCGGTGCCAGATGCCGATGTAGTTGCCTTGCGTGATGTTTTGACAGGTGGCGGTGAGGCTATGGGAGATGATGGAGCTGATGCTGTTGCCCGCATTCGTCTTTGTGCAATAAGATTTTCGAATGATTCATCAAACGGAAGAGAATACTCTTCCCGAAAATATGGATGCCGGGCGAGGTTCTCCGAAGGAGACGGTGAGCGGACTGCAACTGAAGAGCCAGGGGTCAGTCGATATCCCTCAGCCTCAAGTTCCTAGTGGTTGAGAGGTGTCAGATGAGCACCGATGGTGGCGAATCGGTACGGTGTACATGGCACTCACGATGGCGTCCAAGGCATCGAGATCATAGCAACTCTGCAACTTTTGCCATATTGATTCCACATGCAGTAGACGACCGGTATCTTTTTTAATTGCATTTTGAATGTCAAGGATGTGAAAGTGATGGTGTAGACCAACAGGACGTGCACGCATGATGGAGCGAAAAAAGGATATTTCACCTTCGACTGTGGCAAGAAAATCGGCTTCTGCAGACTTGGTTTGTGGAGAGGGCGGGGGTATTGACGTTGAAGGTAGAGAGTACTTCAAGTGAGGGGAGGCTTTCGACGATGGCGAGACAGTCATCGGTACTGTTGAATAAAAATTTCGTCAGGATCATCTCCCAGTGGTGGACCTGAAGCCGAGACTGACGCGGTGCGCGGTGCTTGCCATCAGCCTGGACTGTAAACAAATATTTACATTCACTACTCCTTTCCTGAATTTCTCACTCATCATGTTCCTCGGACACTTGCTTGTTTCTTCGAGTCTACGTGCATGGATCAGTTCTGGACGATTGTTTTCTACCACATCCATCGTCGAAGCAGGCTATAAACTGAAATCCCATTCAGGAGCAAAGAAGAGGTGGAAATCGCTTGCATCTGGCAAGTCCTTCAAAAGAGTACGCGTTATGACCACCTCAATCAACGAGCTTTCGGCTGGAGCTCCTCATAGGATAAAGCATACCACTCTCATTTAGCTGTTTCAAAATCTCCGGCTCGCAAGAATCGTCTTTCGCAAACTACCTACTCGAATCCCACTCAGACCAATAAACTCAGAAAGGTTCTGCTTCCCTACGGCTCGAACTAGATTATTTGTAGCGGTATGTACACTCAGTTCATTAATGTTGAACACTCCGCTGACTCATCGGTAGTATTTGTCTTCAATAATCAAATTCATTCTGACTGTATCTCATTGACCTTCTCGGACCCTCCATCTCGATTGTTTGTTTTGAAAAACACGCGTATATCTTTTTGTTGTGAATCGTAGGGAGAACTTCCCAATCCACTACGCTGTCGCTGCTGTAAGACGATCAGAATGGATTGTCGTCAATCTCAGCTACAACGAACCAGGGAAAACAGATGGTCGGAATTGTTAATATTCATCACCTGAACCGCCAAAGGCATCAGCTTCCTTTCATCTGTCGACGAATGTTCCCTCAGAGATGCCTTTTCTTAATCGTCAGCTCTACGAGGCCAGGATTGAGTGAGGTTACTCACTTGAGCTGCCACCCGAACTTTGGTCCACGCGGTATTCCGCATGCCACGAAAATCTCTTGGTTGGACCTTGGACGTGCGTTGAGTGTTCTGTCTTTTCACCAACGCGGCGATTAATTCAGCGAGGAAGATACCATGGCTCACGATAACTATGTGAGCCTTATCATAAGTTTCATCCCATATATACGGCCTTAGAATGTGGTCAATGACCTCCTCTGCTCGTTCCGCTAGATCATTGAGACTTTCTCCTCCGAGAAACTTTTCTGACCTATTCCGCAGTGCGGGGTATATCCCTCTTTTATAGTGTTCATCCATGGCCAAACCAGAGATGCGTCGACCATCCCATCTTTTCCCCTCACCAGAGCCGTACTTCTGTTCTCGGAGAAGGATAGAAGGTTGAGGTGTTGGTCTGGGATCAGATTGTGCGCTACATATGGCTTCCGCTGTCAATAGTGCACGCTTGAGATCAGAACAATGGACGGCCTTGAATTGCACTGATGATAACGTTTTTCCGAGAGCTTTCGCTTGCTGTCACGTATTAACATTTAATATTTAAGTATAATTTGCACAGGATATGCGTAGCTTACATTCATACCTGCGAGACAGACCATGGATTTCAATGTTTCAAGGACCCGAAATTGTATTGCGCATACCGTGATTTGTGAGTGATGAATCTCTCCAGCCAGCCCACAGAGTTCGCTACGCCGGTTGTCTCGTCAGATGAATACAAAAAATAAGATAAGAAGAACCTGACAATATTGTCTGTGGATTCCCCGTGTCTGACCTGTGGACTCCATGATGAACCTTCTCTGGAATTATTCGGAATGTTATGAAACCACATACGAAAATGAACGTAACCATGGGTAAGATCAAGGGTGACTATTGGAGAATGGGATACTGGTTTCTGTTTTGAGCCTAACTACTCTTCACAGTTGGAGGAGGCTGAGTCTAGTGTGACAATCTCTTGACAAGAACTAAGAATGGTGACACTATAGGTCATGTGTTATCTGCTACTGAAAATTGTAAAGACTATTCTCGTCCAAGAAATTACACATTTTACCATTGTATCTATGATGACAAAAAAAATTTCTACCACTACTCCTGATATATGTATCTTGATCCGGCCTCTTGTAAAATATCAGAAATTTTTTGTTTTCGGCTAATATTAGCGCGCTTTTGAGGAAATATCTTTTTGTATAGTTTACCTAACTCTTGATTTTGCATATCGATGATATCCTGAGCACACCAGATCTCCTAAAATAAGTTTCAGCAAAAGGATTATCATTCCATATGAAAAAAATAACATTATCTGGCTCAGTCCCATCGGGATATGGAACCGAAATCAATGGAGCAGTTGCACTTCCACCTTGAGAAAAGTTGTACTGCTAAATACCACAAAGCATAAGAACAGGTTAAAAGCAAAGTAGGACATGATCACTTACCTTTGTAGTCATTCTTCGGACCTTGAGAAGACCCTCTGTATTCCTATCAACTTTATGGCCAAGTTCTCCTATCTTGCGATCGAACTCCCCAAACTTCTGATCAACCTTGCGTTCGAGGTCTCCAACTTTGCGTTCAAGGTCTCCAACTTTCTGATCAACTTTGCGTTCAAGTGTCTCGATCTTCCCCACAACTACACGAATCGACTGGTCAAGCATTTGTTGAAACCTGGTTTGCATATTTTGAAACTGATTCGTGAGCTCTATGATTGCCCTATTCAATGGTGCATGATCCGAATGGACCACTAGGTCTTTGTCAGCAATCTCCTACCCAACTCAGACAAAAAATATTTCTTACGTCCATTATTCAGATCTCTACTGTACAAATCAAATCTATATTTTTCAGTCTTGGCATATGTCTCATGGGACACCTTGTGTTGATCTGTATGGCACCATGAATATACTGCACTTAGTCAATATACGTTGGACAACTTACCATGAGCATCCCTGGTTGTGTCGACAAGGAAACTTGCCCAACTGAGATCTTTCAGTGTGGGAGGGTCTTGAGGAGGGGTTGGAATAACACAGATCTGGTCCATTATCGCTTGTTCACTGCCAAAGGTAGGGATAGTGGCCATAGCAAAGAAGAAGAGTGCCGCGTCTGTGTCATGTCTTGCACTATATAACGAGACGGATGTGGGAATTTGATGAGTCTCACTAGGTGACATCACAAGATTCCCCAGTAACCAACTGTGTCCGTGCATGAGCTTGACAGAATGCTCTAGGCTCAAAAAAGGATGCTTAGGTGGCGTTTCTCATCTCACGGTGTTCACTTTTATTGAAGTGGATACATGCATGATGTCGGGACGAAGCAGGAACAAGGTTGAGTTACATCCGGGGCATCATAGGATGTAGGGTGGAACCAAATTCTTTTTCTCTGACAGCGGATGAACTTGTCACAGCTTTACTCCCTTGTGTATATTATGTCCATTGTACTATCTGGACCTCAGTCGTCTATTCTACTTGGAGACGTCTGAGACATCTTTTATCTAATAACTTTGACACCACCCAGAGAACCCCCACAACTCCTTCCCTACTTGGAGTATTGATCTCACCTACAAATTTTGGAGTCTGCTCTTGCTATCCCTTCAGTTCTCTTCTGCCACTTTCTCTTCATTTGGCGGACCAGTTTCGTATATTTATTAGAGGTCTAGTCAGTAGGCTACTGTGGACTGTGTATGTATACACTGCGTGATAAACTGTTGAAGGCGCCTGAGATATACTGTTATATTTAGAAGGTACTTGGACCTTGCTGGAAAACGTTATGTCAGCATTTTGAAGGAGTGCCGCATAATACTCGTTGCTTGTTGCTTCCAAACAATATATAATGGCTGATCCCAACTCTCCTCTACAATCTAAAGAAGACACAGACCACGTAAGATCCACTGACATTGTGTCGATCTTGGATACTCAAAGGTAAACTCCAGATCAGGTTGAAACGACTTGCCAAGTTACAGGCCTCACAGGGTCCGACAACTTTCTCGGAATCATCTACGGTATCATCTATGGTTCCGAGCACCAGTCAGTTCCCAAAAGCGAATGTGCCTCATCATCAAATTTTTTCCCCAACAGCAACAAGACCGGGTTCCATTGTGGCCAATCCACCGGCGCCTCGAAACTCTGTTCTTCCTTCCGGTAAAATCAATGCTGTCGCAAAGCTTGATCATGTCCACTGGGAGAATCAGAGTATGCAGGACATTCTCAGAGTGACCCTCAGTGTGAGCTACCTCCTCTCTCGTCCTCTGGAAGAAAATAACAGATATCCCCCAGAAAGAGGTGTCAAAGGAAAGTGGTTACGAGATAACGTGGTTAAAGAACTTGCAACAAGAACTCGCCTCCGAAGGCATATGTAGGTGCTGCTAGAGTGCGGCGTATCTGTGTACTTAAACCTATCAAGTTACCGAAACTCTCAGCGCGGACCTCTTTGACCGTACACTAATTGCTCGCCTAGAAATGAACTCACAAGAGATAACGTGCGCCCTGTCTTGAATGCAATCTGTCCCCTCTGACAAGCTTTACAGTGATGACCTTGAATACCTACCCACACTCGTCTCGTTACCGAATATCACCATTTTTGAATACCTCGTAGGAAGCTGGAAGAGGCTGCGTGCAACAAAATCTGCTCTGACAAAGAAGGTTGGTCCACGCTGCTTCATGACTTCATTGGATAACCAACCCGATCGGGGAAATAATCACTACAGAATTATTCTCCTCCGGACACCCAACAAGCACTCGCCAAGCTGGACAGTTTGCGCGAACTCTTGATAAGTTATGCTGGCCTGACTCTTCAGGAACCTGAAATATTCCCACAACCTGAAGGGTGCGCATCTCTTTTGCTGAATTCTTAATGAAGTGAACATAGTTTCAGGCGCCTGATCGGTGCTCCTGAACTCGCAAAACCTCTTCTCTCTCTCTCTGCACTCTCTGCGCCCCTTTTTTCAGGCCCAGTCGTAGATCCTTACACTCTCGATTCCTCGGAAATCGGACAGTTTCTCCAGGAACTCATTCGTAGGTTTGAAAATGACGAACTGGAAAAGGTCTTCGGCCCTGTCATCAAGGCCCTCTTGTTCCATGAAAGCCTCTTCCGCCCAGAAGGTTTAGTTAGTGTCGATGCAGCGTGGCGTGGAGTTATCAGCGGATTAGAGATGCTCGTGTCCAACAAGAGTATAGCTATCTTGATGACGCAAATGCCCGAATTCAACCCTTCGGATGCCACGGCAGCTACGATCGAGAAGACGTCCTTGCTTGGGCCACTTTGTCGACTGAGCATCTTTGGAAAGGAATGGGTGAGCATGGCCAGTGCTTGTTGATTTCAGCTCTCAAGTTAGTTCTAGCCAAACATCGCAAAGAGCTATTTTACTGAAGGAAGCAAACTGGAATCTTCCTACGCAAGCCTACGAGGCACTCTCAAGAGTCTGCAGGTGATACCTTCTTTAGGTTGCCCGGACTCTCCGGTTAACACTCCAACTAGACCTCCCTTTTTCACATCTTCAACAACCTGATCAGAGCTTCCACCGAATCTCGTGAATGTGTCTTACAATATTTTGCCCGAGTGATATCGTTGAACAAGAAACGTGCTGGCACGCACGTATGTTCTAAACATTACCTTACCTTTTCTAAATTGACCTTGCCACATTAGGTGGATCCGGAAACGGTAGCCTCTGATAGCTTTATGGTCAACCTACAAAGCGTACTCTACAAACTCGCCGACCCATTCATTGATGCTACCTACTCGAAAGTCTGTCTGTTTCATTTGGAAGTCCTCTTTCTTGCTAATAATGCATAATCGACTCAAGATGGATCGTGTGGATTCGTTATTCTACATCCATTCGGACAGGATTGATTTGAGTGATGAGACGCGAATCAAAAGTACAAGCGAGGAGGCTAACGAATGGATCAAGACAAATCAAGATCCTCGAGGTAGGGCTGCCTCATGCTATATTGCTCGATTGACGCCCTTTTTTGAAAGCTTCGGCGCCTAACTTCATTTCCGAAATATTCTTCCTTTGCATCGGGATGGGGCACTACGGTTATTTCAAGACCATCGATTCGTATACTGATGCTTCAAGGCACGTTGAAGACTCTGAGAGACATATTGACTTGATTGAACAGGAGAGATCATGGGTGGGCGTAAGTGATTCACCCGGCTCCTGACTCAGGGATATTCAATGAGAAAACCAGACCCCTCAACAAAATCGCATTGAGATGGCGATTAGGTTGAAGAAGGCACAAGCACAAGCACTTTAACTTATTATTCAATTTCTGACTCGCACCCGTTATTTAGCTGGAATTGGAAACGCTACGCTCACATCTACATGCATATCAAGCAGTATTACTCGACCCCGAACTCGTGGTTACTTCGATAAATTTCATGACTTTCTTGTCTACATGGTTGATTCGGCAAGTGGACCCTCGAAGATCTCATCCAAAGCCTGTTGTGCAGTTACGTTTGGGCCTGCTATATAAAGATGCCTGGGCTAATAGGATGATATAGATTACCCCTGCCAGAAAAGGTACCCATGGCGTTTCGCATCCTTCCCGAGTACATCATTGAAGATGTTGCGGATTTCACACTCTTCTCCACTACGTAAGTTATAACGTTGACTAGCTTCGGCGCTTAGCTGAGGATGATATTTGCAGTGCAAGCTCAGATATGTGGGAAATGTCGGGAAGAACAGAGCTCTTGACTTTTGTCCTGACGTTCTTGACTTCGACTTGGTACATTAAGAACCCCTTCTTGAAATCAAAGATTAATGATGTACGTATTTTCTTACATTGGAGAAAGTCTTATAAATTCAACTGATGTCCGGTAGATTTTATTCTATGCCACTCAAGGCTACGGTCGAGAGCGTACTGGGCTGTTAGGGAACTTTCTCAATACTGAGCCCTTGGCTTTGCAACATCTCATACCTGCGTTGACTCATTTTTACATCGGTCGGTTGAAAATGAAAAAGTATGTGACTTTTGAACTAATCAATCACAGAGGTGGAACAAACGGGGGCAAGCTCACAATTTTATGATAAATTCAGTATGCGCATCACTCGTTTTGCGGTTGACCATGCAACTCATGTAACACAAGGCTCTCGCCGCAGTATCGCTCATGTCCTTAAGATTGTATGGCCCAACAAGAATCACCGTGATGCAGTTGATAGAGAGGCTAAGTAGGATGGTTCAGCCTCGTAGAGGAAATTTTTTTGCTGATCTATGCCTAGAAATGTGGACAAGTTTGTCCGGTTTGCCAACCTGATGATGAATGATGTTACCTATCTTCTCGATGAATCTTTAAACACCATTTCTCAGATATTTAACATTCAAAACGAGATGCATGATTCGACAGCTTGGGCTGCGCAGACGCCTCAATATAGAGAGGAACGAACGCATACTTTACGAGGCCTAGAAAGACAAGCTTCAATGAATGCTCGTCTGGGTTCCCAAACAGTTGAACTCCTGAAAATATTCACCGGACAAACTCAAGAGCCTTTCATGATGCCTGAAATTGTCGACAGGTTAGCAGCGATGTTAGACTACAATTTGGACGCTCTCGCAGGACCAAGATGCCAAGAGCTGAATGTTCGTAATCCCCAGAAGCTTGGATGGGAGCCTCGATCATTATTGCGGGATATCATTGACATCTTTGTCAACCTGAGCAATCAAGAGGCTTTCAAGAAAGCAGTAGCAAATGATGGACGGAGCTACAATAAAGAATTATTTGAACGGGCTGCGAGGATTGTAATCAGAAGAGGTATCAAAACAGAAACAGAAATTGCGCCTTTCTTGTCATTTATCGAGCAGGTCGAGGGGGCGAAAGCCAACATGGAAGCCGAGGAAGATTTGGGCGAGGTTCCTGATGAATATCTAGGTCTGTTAAACAAATGATTGTTTATCAAGGCCTGACGTACATGAAACAGATCCTCTGATGTTTACCCTCATGAGGGACCCAGTCTTGTTACCGACCTCAAAAACAATTGTGGACCGCGCTACTATCAAGTCACACCTCCTCTCTGACACAAAAGACCCGTTTAATCGCTCCCCATTGAAGATCGAGGAAGTAGTTCCGGGTTAGTACATCGCTTAGAAGATCATGCCTAACTGAACTAAATATTCCACAGTGCCAGATCTGAAAGCTCGAATTGACACGTTTCTGATTGAGAGACGAAATAAGAGAATTACGAATGCGGCTATGGATACTTCTGCCTGATCCCAAGTATATGATGTATTATGTCATCAAGTATGCTTTGTAGTATAGAATAATCAGCTATGTTTCATCGTCGAATCTTCTTTTTAATGTTGGTCTTCTGGAAATCAATGGTAAGCACAAGTGTGGATACTTGGTCAAAGTGACAAATATGAGGCAGCCTCCACCTCCCGAGACATCAGCTTGAAAGAATATTAAAGACCGCTTGGGTGTTTGAAGAATGATTCTTTTTACTGCCCGCATGGTGAAAATCTACAGACACACTACATGGATAGTATTGGGATAGCATAGAGATGGGTATGTCTCAATCTTGTTTCAATACTATACATAGGTTAAAACACGATTGGATGATTTTAACATATGATTGGAGGTTTTAAATTAAACACTCCATATGAAGCAATATTACTTCATGGATCCTAACGTGAGAAATTGAGATTTAGATAAAGCAACTCTGGTGTAGCTTTTCAGATAAGCAATTTATAGTTGATTATCTCGATTATATCTTACTATCTGTGGTGATAGAGTCATCCTTTCGCTTTCAAGTCTCAAGATGTAGTTCTTGGTTGGTACAAGTGTCATCCTTTTTTGGTACCAACAACAGGTGACAACATCAGCTATCTGAGACAGCTTTCCATCTCAGATTTTGTTCCTTAAACAGTGAATCACGTGTGATGACTCTGCCTTGCGCAAAGACATCAGAATTCTTGTCCTCATGGACATCCTTTGAATCAGGACCGAACTGGTTAATACTTTTGGTAGAAGATGTGGAAACTTCTGGGATAAGAATAACCGCCAGCTACCGAATTATGCCCTCAATCGTGAATAAAACCCGGCCTGAGGTATCCCCTGATTTCCTTGGGTTACTCCCTCTTCAGCTGTAAATTATCTGCGCTCCAGTTCCGTAGTGAACTTATTACAGGACATGAAGGGCCCAGCAGAGATCGCGTAAGGGACTCGAATTTATGAATTCTCCTTCCTTCACACTGAACTGTACTCAAGACATGGACCGATGTTTATCGGAATGGTGTTCAACATCTTTCTGTTTGGGATGATGGCTATCCAGGTTTACATTTATTATACCAAGTTCCAGAAGTGAGGCTTCAGTTGCTTCGGATGTGCCCGATTGTAATGCCTTGGTTCAGGGATCATTTAAGGATCAAGATATTCGTCAGTCTTGTTCTCTTCGAGGCGTTGATATACTGACTTCGGACAGGTACTCCTTGTCTTCATACTTGATACAATCAATTCTGTCTGTGATTGTGTTTATCTATACGACAGCCTTATTTTACATTTCGGTATGTGGTGATTCACCCTGCGACATACAGGATTTAACTGCTGGGCAGACGACGTAAATTTTCTCACTACGGCGAATTGGGGTGAGTCTCTCCACCTCTCTCAAAAGCTGAATATAACTGAATAATCCGTAGTTTTTGCAACAGGTTCGTCGCTGGCACTACGTTGGGACTTACAAAGTGTTGATACTCTGGCCTGTTCTTGTCATAGAGCCTGCTTTCACTGTGAGTATAATATATTCTTTCCTCCCCATTCACGCCTTGAATTACTTCCCAGGGAGTGATTGCAGCTCTTGTTCAGGTGTTCTTTGCTTGGCGTGTTATCTCCTTGACAAAAAGATGGATTCTTGGATCTATTGTGACCATCGGAGCCATTTCAGGTGGAGGTAAAACATAGAGGTCTCTGTACTTGACCTCTAGCTCATAGATATATCCTTCCAGCGTTAGGTATTGTCACTGGCTGCGAAGTTCTCAAGACGCTTTATTTTACGGAGTTTCAGGATTTTGAGGTCAGGAATGTTTGTTACAATCTACCATCCCATTAATCATGTTCTAGATCGTTGTTATCTTCTGGCTTGTAATAGCGGCATTGGTTGATATTGCCATCACATTGACATTGGTTTCATATCTGTAAGTAGCTAAACTCGAACTTCTATCTGTGCTGATGGTTGTCAGGGTACGCCTAATATCTTCCAACTTATATTTCTCTTTTCTCACTGGAGGGAGTAGCGCCAGCAAAAGACGGGCTTTAAAAAGTCCGATCTCATGGTGGATCGCATAATCCGAAGTTTGTGCATCCTCTTCCAGAAAGAAAGCCTATCTATAACTATCATGCTACAGTCACCATACAAACTGGGCTCATTACCTCTGTATTCGCCGTCGTTGACCTTATCGTCTACCTTGCGGATGTGAGTTGTGCACCTCTTTTATTTATCATCTCAAATAAACATTTGAACAGTCAACTGGAACGTGAGTGAACGCGCCTACAAAAGCTATTGAACTCTCAGAGAAAAACTACATAGCCACCTCATATTCAACTTCTTGCTCTGCAAGCTTTATAGCAACTCATTGATGAGCAACCTAAACTCTCGTAAAGGCTGGGAAGAATTCATAGATTTAGAATCTCCAAATGTAGATCCCAATCTAGAGGAATCTGGGAGTGGACAGGAGAGCTTACCACAATCAAGTTGGAAGCTGAATCAAATTGGTGGTGAGAGGACCCAGGATGGATTCAAGCAGTTAGATGTAAGTGTTTCCTACTTTACACCATAACGATCTTATCTTTGATAGAGCGATGTTGACAAATCACGGTCCCTGCAAATGCCGACACCCGGAGTTTTTGTCCAGGTTGAGTCTTTCAAATCGCAAGATATTGCATTGCGGGAGAAACGCTCTCTTCATGTCAACTCCAATGATTCCAAGTCCGAATCACTCGCAGTTGGACAGGATCAAGCACGTGCTTCTCAGATAGACAGATGTGGAAGTCGACGAGACAGCTTTATGAAAGGTGTGCCACTCATCACGTCGGTCTGCAAAAAGGACTGACGTCACTTGTGTGTCGATAGCAGAGTTGCAACTTGGTGTTTAACGAGTCCACGATTCTGATGTTTACGTATAAAGATGATTTCCCAGAAGACGATCTGATTGGAATTCTGTAGATTGACACAGTTGATTTTTTGGATTGAGATGTAGATTAAAACTTGTCATTTACCAACTGAGATGACCCTTGACTTGATCAAGAGAAAAGATTCTATAAAAGAACCATCAATTGATGTCACTTCGAGATTCTCAGTTTTTCTGAATCTAAGTCCCTGACCTTACATTACAAGGAGGCACATATTGTTGCTCCTGAACGCCACCTTGTTACTCATGTGCCATTTCTCGTTTGACGCACGCTACTTCGACTCTAAATCTAAAGCCGATTACGCACCTTGAGAGTAAGCCGAAAATTTGGATCACACAAGCCTCTTCAGTAGGTGTGTCTTGCTCGTATAAAGGTAGCTTTCATGTGGCAGCCCCAGCTGTCCAATGGCCCTCCCAAGCATTTCTCTCTTGAATCAAAGTACGGGTACAACAATGACCTCCAACTTTCCTGCCGAGCTCGTGTATGTGCTATCACATAGTGAATGATTTAAGTTGATTCGGACCGAGTCTTAGCCATGGTCCAATGTTCCTCGGGACAGCCTTCAACATGCTATTCTATGGCATTTCAATCACTCAGACATACCTGTATTTGATCAACCATAATACGTTAGTGTTCCAATCCTACATTGACATCCCTCGCATTAGCTCAAAGGCCAACCAATACACACAGAGACAGGTGGTTCATCAAGTACTTTGTAAGGAAATGGAACTGTGATAACAGCCATCCAATCTCAATGCTCGCAGGTCTACTTCCTATTTTTTGCGGACACAATCCATACCGTCTTCATACTTGTCTACATGTACAATTCTCTAATCAGGAATTTTGGTAAGCATTCTATCCATGACTACGAAAAAAACATGTCGGGATAAATATACGCATAGGAAATCTGGACTATCAACAGAAAGCCGACTGGGTTTTCGCAACAGGTTCGTTTCATTATCAACACTAGTTTCCATATACTCAGCTATCTTATGCAGAACCTGCGCTGACAGTACGTTGATGACGTTTTAGATTGTACCTTTACTTGACCGAGTGACTATTGCCTTTCTTCAAAGGGTGTCATAGGAGGCGCCGTGCAAGCCTTCTACTCCTGGAGAGTCAGGGTCTTGACCCATAACAACGTTATCTCTCTACTCATCCTCCTGTGTTCGGTCATTTCATTCTGTAAGTTCGTCTGAACCCTCGACGAGTATTTGCTCATATCAGCGCCATATTTCATTGGTACTAGTCATGGGGCTCGCAACCGCCGCCGCCATATCCTTCGTTCCCTCATTCACTCAATTCCTAAAGTTCAAAGCTGTTGTCATTTTATGTCAGTGGCCCGTTTTCACCTTTCGATGTGAAGATTCGTATCTGATCCTGCTTAGGGCTTGGATCGTCCTGCATGGCGGATATCGTGATCACGTCTACCATGGTGCTCTATCTGGTGCGCCTTCTATTTGTTCTAGACGGTGATCATTAATCCAAGACCCAACTAGCGAAGGCACAAAACGGGATTTTCACAGACAGATCATCAAATTGATAGAATCATCAGAAGTAAGTGAGCTGTCATTTGCTCCACCTTTGCGTGAGGTTGACAATCTATATCTATCTTTGACATGGATTCGTCCAGTGACGATGCACACAGGTCAATTTAGCTTGTGATCGATCTCTTAATCGCGAGTACTCACTTTAGAGTTGTTCAGGGCTCGCGACCGCTCTTTGGGCGTAAGTGTGGCGTGTCTTCTTTTGTGCTATTGGTTTTTTTGATTGACAATGGATAAGCCTCATTGACCTCTTACTTTACCTTTCCAGCGTAAGCTTCCTCAGGTGCTTTTCATACCCCCATCATTAATCCCCGAACTACACTGTTCTAGCCATCTGGAAAGTAAGTCTTCATCGCTTGCTGACTGCAGATGAACAGGATAACTTTCCCAGTCACTTGTTCTTCAACTTCTGTCTCTCAAAACTATACACCAACTCGCTCATGAGTAGCCTCAATTCTCGTAGGGGATGGAAATATAACGAAGATAATGACACAACTCTGTCTTTTGAGCACAAGCAAGTTGTTAATACTTGTCTCTTCATTCATTCACAGCTCATTGAGCATGCGTGTGTGTGTGTGTGTGGGTAGGGAGTCCAGCTTGAACCATTTACAAACTCAGTCCAAACCTATTTTTGTCTCTACAAAACGACCCGAGGTGGGTGTTCAAACTTTTTTTGTGTCTCGAGACGATTGATTTCAAAAAAAAACATAATGATGACTTAGGTTTTCGTTCACGTCGAATCGCACGAGATGATCAACCCCGCACTTGAAGTAGACCAAAAGGATATGAACAGGCGATTTTTGACACCGAGTTGAAGAAAAACAACAAGCTCTCAATGGATCAACGCCACTAGAACCCCACCCATCATCGCAAGTCACACATAACCATAAACACATTCTTGGTCTTTTCTCTAGATTATCTATCAACAAATTTTCTTGTAAAAAATCGTGAATATACAAGATATCATTCACACATAATCCAGAACAGAAGCTACTTTAGACCATCTCCCATTTCCCAAAGCTCTATTTCACCTCGTCCTTCTTGTACAAATGATCACCGACGAATTGATCAAACCAGCGGAAGACCTCATAATGCCACTTGAGACTACACAAAAAAATTTTTTTAAAAAAAAGTGGAAGACGCCACACGAAAAGAAAAAACCCTCCGTACCTATTTCCATGATTCAAAACCCAGTGGTTCTCAACTGGGAAAAAACCCCAAAGACAAAGAAAAACACAACAAACCAAAAAAAAAGCCCACCCCCCCCCCCCCCAAAAAAAAAAAAAAAGGAAATGAAACAAATCAGAAGATCCACAAAATCACACAAGGGGGGAAACCGAACTCACTCTTGTAAAGCATGGAAAGCACCAATACCCTCCGTCTCCGGAAGTCTAAAATCCTTACTGCTATGAATGATGAGCTGAGGCGTAGACCATTTATGCACCATGTTCGAGGGGTTATACCTATAAAAAAAAAGAAAATGTCGTCAACCCAGCCGAAAGGAAATAGGAGAATAAGCAAAAAGGGGAAAGGTGGAGGAGGGGATGAAAATAAAACTCGGACGCACTTGTTCAAAACATTCCTACTCTTCTGATCCCACGGCCTGATCAAAAAAAAAAACACGAGGTCCTATTAACGACTACCATCCATAAGAATGAGGATAACTTACCTGCCTCCCCATTCATGATTAAACTATTCCATAAAAAACATGTAAGCCATATCACAACAGATGAGAGAGAGAGAGAGATCCGTCCCAACGTACAAAGAAGAGTTCGTCCGTCGAGAAACCATTATAAGCCGCATCAAAAACACCATCATGACAAACAAGAGCTTTAAATCCAAATCCAAATTCAGGATTCCCTTGAATCCAACTGTAAACGGTCACGCGAATCAGAGGCAAAGAAGAGTACATAGAGAGAGAGAGAGAAACTGACTTGATAGCATATCCTCCCCAACTCGCACCCGCAGCCACAGCTCGCTCAGGATCAATCTAAAACCACATCAACAACATCATCATCAACAACGACTCGGAAAGGAGCGAAATGAACAAGAAAACCTGCCACGTACTTCTGGATAGTTCTCAAGGGCATATTTCCACCCACGAATCATGTCCACAAAAGGCTTGCCTCCCCAATCTTCCTTGATTGCATCCGTCAATTCTGAAAAAAGAAATTGAATGGGTGATGGAACTCGGAGTGGTAAATAGATATAGACCTTGTCCAAAAGACGTACTTCCAGTGGGATTGATAGCGATGACGAAATAGCCTTGACCGGTGAAAACTGCACCGAAATTTTTTTAAAAAAATGGTATACCAAATGCTAGGGAACATTACCATTAGGATTCCATCTAGTAGACCATCCATCTTCCCAAGCCCCTTGAGGTCCACCATGAATCAAGAGCACAACTGGATACTTCTTCTCTTGACCTTCCTCCCACCCCCTCGGTTTCAAAGCCCATCCCTGAATCCTCTTCTCATTCGCACCCACAAAGTAAAACTCCTCTCCAGGACTCAATCCCTTCTCCGCCAACTTGGCCTGAGTAAACCAAGACACTTGTTGCAAATCACCTTGACGCTTTTTGGTTCCCCCCTTGGAAGATTCGGGGTGAGTATATTCAGAGAGAAATCGGGGAAGGTGTTGGATCAGGAAGACATCATTAGGAGAAGTGAGAGATGAACGGGAGAAGAGGAGACGACCAGGGTGCAAGGGATAGACGCTGGATGCTGAGCCCGTAGACGTGAGTTGGAATGGTTCGGTGTAGAGTTTGTCAAATTGGGGATTGGTAGTGGATTGGGACGGTGTTGACGGTATGGGGAGGTAAAAGATTTTGATCCTCGCCTGGTCACCCGCCGTAAAATAGATGAACGTTCCTTCCAAGCTGAACTGGAGAACAAAGAGTGTCATCAACCTAGGCCAAGAGCCAGGATTTTCGGAACGTACAACGAGTTGCCCAGGTGAGCGATCCCAATGTTGGGTCAAAGTATACCTCACGTCCTTGTGCAAGTCGTAGATAACGATCTTGGCCCTATCACTCTCATAGCCATCTTGATCAAGCTCCAGCCATGCAACTTTATCGCCTTGCTTGGAGAACACAGGACTATGGATTGCCCCTTGTTTTCCTGACGTCAGCTCGCGTGGTTGAGTTCGACCCATGATGTCAGTGAGGTAGACCTGGCAGTACACTATGAGCAGGTGGATACGAGGTAAAAAAAAAAATGCATGCATTTTGCTTTGTGTGCCATGCTTGAGGGAGTTGAGGATCCTTCGTGGTGTACACGATATGAGTTGCAGAGACATCAAAGTCATCTGTTCCGCCAAAAGGCTCAACAGGGGAGTGCTAAAGCGTCCAAGTCAACAAAACCTATCGTCCCAATCACAACTTGCCCAACGTACATGACCTGTTCCCTTCAACGGAGCATGAAACTCAGTACCCATCTTCCACACCCTGTCTGGATTCAACTGCAGCAACACGCTGAACAGCTGAGGTTTCTTGGGACCAACCCAAGTATCCCAATGACGGACATACGTCTCATCATAGACATAGGCGGAATTGCCACGGTTCTCCCAAGCCTCGTCCTGTTCCCGGATAGAAGTCACGTTGCCATCGCTGTAGACATTGTCCGAGAAAACCAAATGCCTGGAAGCCGGGTTGTATCTAAAGTTGGTTGCCGTCTTGGAGGGGATCGAGCCAATGTACAAGCCTTTGGTAGCAATTTTCAAGGGCTCGTCGGATGCGGTTGCTGCACTGTATGAGCCCGTGCATTCGAGTGCAAAGATATCAAGATCGTTGTTCTTGCCCTCGACGGCGTGAGCGAGCGTGGTGCCCGTAAGCCAAAAGACCTCGCCTCCATTGTCGAGCTGGGTACCGGAGATGAGCAGAACGACGCTTGTGCATCATGTGGGGGACGTACAGGGATTTCAGCCGCGGCAAAGGTCGACTCGAGAGGGAGAACGACGAGAGACTTATAGTTCCTAGTGCTAGCTTGAGAGAGCTATGTGATATGTGGCATCTACTCTCACTTTTTGTCCTCAAAACTATACCTAGAAACGGTTACAAAAGCAAGGTCGCCTGCCTGGTTGGGGACTGCATCAGACGGTCTGTCGAGCTGAACCTGTAGCCATAGGGTCAACAACGACGAGGATCTTACTGCCCGGGCAACGCACAAGATCCCGGGGCGAAAAACGGTCAGAGCCTTGCTTGAGCGCAAAGCTGCTCATGGATGTAGAAGACATCGATGGCGATAAGGGGACCTGGGCAGCCAGAGCCCAGAGAGGAAGACTGAACATGGTGGTTCACAGAGAGATGTACAGTACTATCACACAGTCTACTCGCTCAGCGCCTCAGAGCTCTCGTCGTCGTCGTCGTCGTCATCGTCGTCGCCTTCCGTCCTCGCTGCCTCTGCCACTGTCCCAGTCTCAGAGTCCCAGTAACACCGTAATCTCACACGAAACTTCACCATGCGCTCCCCGATTAATTTTAGCAGCTGTGCCTGCTCGGCCGTCAGCGCTTTGCCCTTTTCGCAGACTTTGTGGGGTGCACTCAGCGTCGGCACACCCTTGTCCATGCGTGTTGGCAGTCCAAGCCTCCGCAGCTGAGGCTCCTCGTTGTGGGGAAATGGCTCGGGAGGGTCAGAGTATGTCCGCATGACCGGTCCAGCAGGCAGGACGACCGTCCGACTCGCTGTGTTTCCTGCCCGCGCAAAGTCCGGTCTTTGGAAGTCGGCGAACCACTGGGTGACCTCTTCTGGCTTTGAGTTTGTGAACATGATGCCCACTTGGCCGTGGATTTGCTACTCGGTTTTTCGTGAGATGGTCAGAAATGAAGATAGTTGGACGCACTTGTGCAAGTTTGTGGATCCCATTGAGGTGTTCTTCCTCTGGGGTCAGTCCAAGGGCCTTTGCCATGACCTTTCCTTTGGCGAAAAATATCCGTGCAGTCCTGACAGTGTCCCGTCAATCCAGGCTGGGCCAAAGCCATGGGGTGCTTACCCCTTCCACAGCTGTCGTACCGTCGACAGGTGCGAGTTCCGCATGTTTCCAACTTCAAATAACCAGCAGTATTTCCATTTTTTAGAGGTCTCTTGCAACTATTTCGCCAAAGCATCAGCGCCAACCCAGTAAACGACGTACAGCTACCCGACCTCGTTCATCAGCAAACTCTTATGCTCTTTTGTTTTCTTCGCAACCTTGGTCAACGACACTAGTCATCGCATCAGTCTGGCACCCTCTTCTGCGAGCCACGGCAGTCCTACCCAGCTTCGAGCGCTTTGATTTCGGCATCTCAGAGAGAGGTCAATAAAAAAAAAACTGATCGTGACCTGTCACATCTTATCCAATGACCGCCTCACAAGATCAGCTCAAATCCCTCGAAAGCACTCTCCTCAGTCGCACTGGAAATATTCCCCTCCACAAACGATTTCGTGCTCTATTTACCCTCAAATCCTTAAAAAACGAGGATGCTGTTCGCATTATTTCTCAGGGTGTGCCTCTCCCCAGCGGAATGTGTGTGTGTAGTGTGGTGACCGTATATTCTCTAGCTTTCTCCGACGACTCAGCACTGCTCAAACACGAACTTGCATACTGCCTCGGACAAATGAAAGTCAAGACTGCCCTGCCCACACTTGAATCTGTTCTCCGTGACGAGAACGAGGATCCTATGGTTCGCCACGAAGTACGTCTTTCCCTCAAGCATACCTCCTATCAATACCTTTTTAACCTGCAGCGAAAATCGACTGACAATAGGCGGCAGAAGCAATGGGCGCTATATCTTCCTCCTCTTCTCTTCCCATCCTCAGAGAATTCTTGACCGACTCCAATCGTAGCGTACGCGAAACTTGCGAAATAGCACTAGCAAAAATCGAATGGGACAACTCCCCAGAAGGCCAAAACCATGTTCTCAAGAACACCTCGTTCGTCTCTCTCTCTGTCTTGTCCTTAAATCTGAATCCTCACCCATAAGCTCAAAAACTCCCTTGTCTAGTAGCACGTATACCTCGATAGACCCAGCACCAGCAACATCGGCATTACTTTCCGGAGCCCCAAAACCCGAGCTCGTATCTCCCGAACGAATATCATCTCTCCAGGCGGATCTCACGAATACACAACTCGCTCTTTTTGAACGATACCGTGCCATGTTCGCTCTCCGAAATATCGGTACAGCAGAAGCAGTAAACGCACTCGCCTCTGGATTTTCAGACGACAGTGCTTTATTCAAGTATGGGATGTCCTTCTCATGGAGTTTTCCCACCCACATACCAATGTCTTTTTTTTTTTTCCCTTGGTAGACACGAAATCGCCTTCATCTTCGGTCAAATGCTCTCCCCGCATTCCATTCCCTCCCTCATACAAGTCCTTCAAAACACATCTGAATCAGCCATGGTCAGACATGAAGCAGCCGAAGCTTTGGGAGGCATCGCTACCCCCGAAGTATTACCCCACCTAAAAGAATGGATGGCCCGAGACGATGCACCAAGAGTCGTGAGAGAGAGCTGTCAAGTCGCCATTGACATGTGGGAGGTGCGTTTCTTGTATAACAGAGAGGCACTTCACTGATTCATCTCCAAAAAAAAAAAAAAAAGTACGAAAACTCGAGCGAGTTTCAATATGCGGATGGTTTGGTGACTTGAGCTTGGAATGTGTTGAGATTAGTGTATCTTTAAATAGATCCAAGTATATATATATATAATTGATGTTCCCCCCTTTTACATAACTTGAACCATCACTTTTCAAAAATATGCCACTCGATGGACACTCGTTTCTCATCTCCCAAGGCTGGTCTGGCACCGGCACCGGCCTTCGTCAAGACGCTCTCATCCGACCCCTCGCCATCCCTCAAAAACGTACATTATCAGGTCTCGGTAAAGACAGAGACGAGGCATTTCCGTTCTGGGATCAGTTTCGTTTGTTTTTTTTTTTTCCTTTTTCCCTCTTCCCTCGTGAATTTCTGATATATATATACATCACAGTTTGTTTTCTGTCGCGGCGAAAACTATTCAGGTCAAATTGCACAAAGATGATGATGACAATCCTTCGTCTTCTGTACGGTTTTTTTTACTGTTTTGAATACGAAATCCCTCATGTCATCGTATAGGACGAATCTAATCCCCTTCCTGCTTCAAACACCCAACCCTTAGACAGAACATCCACCGGTATCCTATCCAATAAAGCGCCCAAACGTGGTACACCCGCATCCAGTTCTACTGCACTCACCACGACCACAACCACGATCACGACCACGACCACCCCTCCCTCACCACCATCATCATCAAATCTCCTAACCACAGCAAAACAAGAAGCAGCCAAACGCATTCTTTACTCCCATTTCTTCCGTGGTCCCACTCTCAGTCCCGATTCCAACTCCAACTCCAACAACACGACGATTCCCAACACCCATTCTACAACAACAACTCAACTTGCGCCTAGCACAAACGACAATCCATCCAAACAGAACACAACCTCTATCCCCTCCTCCCCCAATGGCGGGGAAAAAAGAAGAAGAAAAACAACGCCCATGGCGATAGCGTTGGCAAAAGTCGAAATAACCGACCCCACCGTCTCCGACCCCACCGTCGTCGTCGGCCCTCCCAGCACGACAAATCATCAACCCAAAAGAAAACGGGACAAGGTCATCATCATCAACGAGGTCGAGGATGCGGACGAGGACGAGAATACCATCAACAACGCAAGCCAACAACGAAAACGTTCAAAAAAAGAGGAGAGAAGGAAGAAGGAAAAGAAGGAAAAGAAACAGCTCAAATTCAAGGCGACCCACGAGCCAGACGAGCCGATTCCAAGAAAAAAGAAACGTCAACGGTTGGATAGTCATACTTTGACTTCTATCATTGACGATACCACTCTTGCCCAAGATTTACAATCAGGAGTCAAGAGGAGGAAGAAGAAAGAGAAGACCCGAGATCGGGATCAACTCATGGGAGAGGTTTACCAAGACAGAAGCGAGCGTCAACATCACGAACAAAAACATGCTACCGAGAAAGGTCCTGTCATAATGGCATTGGAAGGACTCGAGTCAAAAAAGAAAAGGCGCAAGTCCAAAGTCGAGTAGAGCTCTTGTACCTCCCTCTCTCTCACGACGAGATCAATTCAAGAAAAAATGATATTCAAAAAAAAATCATGTAGATTTGCTACGAGACAGCGCAACAATAGTAGATTCAAAAAATACACTTTGAAAAAGCGAATCAAAGATCGTCTCAAGAACGAGCGAGCGAGCGAGAACACACACACACACTAAAATTAGGATCGGAGACTTCTCCACGTACTCTGCATCGCGATTCGCTTCGCCTATAAAATAAAAATAAAAAAGAACGATGATGACTTATTCCGCAAAAAAAAAAACCCACCTGCTCAAGAGATATCGCACCCTCTCTCAACTCCACTTTTTGTCCATTCAACCTATCATCATCGTCCTCATCATCATCGTCAAACCCAGACCTCGCAGCACCAGGCCTTATAGATCCAAACGCAGCTTTCCCACCGGCAAGCGAAAACGGCGTGCTCTGCACCGCCGTCCCGAACACACTGGCATTTTTCGATACCCCAAAGGCGGCAAAGTCGCTGATCACTTTACGGACTTTATGTGGTGATGATGGGGGCGATGAGGGTGGTGAGTGCGTATAGGCGGGTAGAGGTCTTATTTTGGGCGGTGGTGAGCGTGAAGGAGTATATAAAGAACCCATGGGATATGAATGGCGTGAGAGGTGTTGCCTCGACTGGAGATATTTGTCTGTGAACCGTGTTCCATGTACCTACCAAAAAAAAAATCCACGATCATGACGAATAGATGAAAGATGATGAATTGATAACTCACCCGCTTCAACGACTGCCGTGCTTCCGGTAGAGAAGACGCCGTCATGAACACATTCACATTATGTTTCGCCTCCTCACTCTCCTTATAAATACTCTCAATCACCACCTTTTTCGTACTTTCGTTCCTCAACCTCAACGTCTCATGCAATTCCCTCGCAACATCATCCACACTCTGATTCTCCCCGATAATCCTCCTTGCAACGGCTTGTCCAACTTCTCTGATAAGCCGTTCCATATCCAAATTTTCCAACACACTGCCGACAATAGCATGCGCAAGGAGATCGGCAGTTGTCAATGGAAGCATGAGTCCTGATGTGATATTTGTGATGGCTTGATAGAAATCAGTTGCATACTGGTATTTCTTCCATTGTCAGCACTCATATATACAATTCGGTATCGAAAGTATTCCATACCGAATAACCACTGAGCGCTGGCTCGCAAGCAACGAAAAACTAGGAAACAAAAAAAAGCATTAACGGATAACTCGAAAGTAAAAAAAAAATCAAGAAACGCTAAATTACCAGCGTAATGCCCCTCAAAGCCATCTCTCTCACAAGTTGTAATGGATCGAATCCATCAGGCGACCCATCGTCGAATCCTATATCTCTCTCAGTCAGCCAAAAATCATTCGCCATTCAACACACATACACACATGAGAAGAACTTTTTCGAAAAAAAAAGAAAGAAAGAAAAAAAAGGTTTAAAAAACTACTGACCATCACCATACTCCCCAATACCATGCGGGGGTGCATCTGCAATAAGCACAACCATCTTACTCGCATTCATCCTCCAATCCATCTTCAGCACCTCAGCCAACGCAGCTGTCACCGCCTCCGGTCCATCCCCACCCCCACTCGCATACAACGACGAAAGATCTTTATGCACCTGACTAATATCCGACGAAAACCCAAAACTCCTCGTCACATACGTATGATCCTGCGGTGGATGATCCCGAAAGGCCACAAGTCCAACTCGCAAATCTTCCGGATGTTGCAACTTCCCCGACTCGAAAATATACGCACAGATCGCTTCAATGTTCTTCGTCGCAGAGGAGATATAGGATCCTTGACTCCCCGTACAGTCTTGTATGAACACGAGGTCCCTTTTTGGCGTCGAGAAGTGTTATAAGAGCGGTTCCCCAAGAAAATGAAATTGATATGTTTTTTGTAATTTTAATTTTTTTTTCAAGAGAGTGTGCATAGCCGTTTTGTGTGTGGAGATAAAAATGGCTGACGATGACAGAAAAACTTACAACATCTTTCCGTCTCGATCTATAGGGTGCTGCGCTTCCTCTGCAGTCCACATCTGAGATACCTGTATTTGCGATTCAAAGATAGGCTGATAACCTGTCGCAGTCATGTTGAGATCCAGGTCCATGCTGAAAGTACTGCAGATGAGAAAAAAAGCTGGGCTGTGTGGCAAGACTGACAAGTTCAGTTGGAGGGGGCTGAACTGGTGATGGGATTCCTTAAAACAGGTCACAAGTCAAGTTTCGGATCTCACCGATCATCCATCATTATTATAGTCCGCAACGAGGCTGGCGCGAGGTCCACCTCCCTACGTACATAAACACGTATTGCTACCGTCTATGAGTACCACCAATCAGCCAGTGTGCCCATGACGTGCTCCATGCCCCAAATCCCACTGGTGTCCGCAAATTCCGAAACAAAACCATCAGCGCTGCAGTACAACCCCCTACAACCGCTGTTAATGTGATATACATCCTCAGCCTCGCGGCAGATGTCATCGCACGGTCGGCTCCGCCTGGTATAGCCGAATGACTGCATCGATTAACGAGCCAAATTAGTCGAATATATGTCAGTGGAGAGATAAGATCGCTTACGGCTCCATTGCGATTCTACAAATGGTATGGAATACATCTGCCATTTGCCCATCCTTGACACTAACAGATACAGGCACCTGCAGTCCGAGTCGTCGACAATATACGTCAGGCTGTACTTCATGACGCTATACCCACATTGCCGGCAATGTCGAAAATACAGAACAAAAGCACACACACACTTGTCAGAACACTCTGTACTCTTTTTGAACTAGAATTTGGTGTCTCTTTCTTACCTGCAGAGCCAGGTCCATATCTGACTTGGTCGCTACGAAAAGCGTCTGGATGTGATCGAGGTTGTATTGTTGCTGGATAACGTAGATAGTTTCAGCATTCCATGGTCAATATCCCAAGAACACGCACTCGTAAGTTACTGATGTACGAAAAGGAATTTGTGTCACTCGAGTCATGTACGTAAACAATGACATCGGGCCGGTCTGTAATTTTCTTCGAGCTTCGCAACGTCTCTGCCTCATAGCGCGAACCAAATTCCTGCAGCTAGGACAAGGGTAAATCTCAAGCATGTATACATGGACACAAGCACGTACCACCAAATACTTCTCTGACCCAACTATATCCACCGAGTTAACCACACTTATGGGCTTACTCGTCGGCTCATACGTTGCGTTGAAAGGCTTCCCAGCAAACGCTCTCAATAGAGAGGTCTTGCCTGAGCCAGCAGCGCCGCACACGTAGCACAAAAAAACATTCCTCGTAACCTTCCCCTTCCTTCTATCAGTCTTGCGAGGTCTTGTCACTTGCAGTGCTTCGGTTTGAGATGCACCTGGGTAGCCTAGATATGCGAGGTATGCTAGTGTCGTTTTATGATCCAGTAATGTCGTCATGCTATTTCCATTGGTAATGACAGTTGAATGACAGTTGAACACTGGGGCACTTGTGTTACGCACCTCCATTGGGCGAGCCACCCTTGTAGTGTTACAGCGCCTGCGTCGTCCGATAGCGTTGTATCAGGGAACTTTTGATCAGCCCATGGGTTCCCCGGAGATGTACTGAAGACATCTTCTAGCTCATCGTGTTTCAAAGCTCCATCTTGGTCCTGTGAAAGAACTTTGAGATGATCCAAGGGAAAAGTTTCAAGAATAAGATAGATACCTTGTCAAATGACTCAAAGATATCAGTAAAGAACTGATACCCGAGCGGACTCAGCTCCACAGAACAATCCGACGGAACATCAAATCTACCAGAACATGAACCCGATTAGTAATCATTTGCTCAGCCAAAGACATGACACTGGCAGCGTACTTGGGTGCAAGAAAAGCCTCCGTCAATCTTAGATCTTCCGCATACCCAAATTTGCGCAACACAGTCCAAGTAGTCTCAAGTCGACCACGTTGAATAAAGATAGTATGCAGGTAAAGAAAACCTGCTTCCGTCAGACCATCACCTCGCACGCCACCTTCTGCATGCTCATGCACCATAGCTTTGATTCCTTCGAGTTCTTGCAGCTGTAGGGGTGCGTCAAAGCATTTGCGCTGAGTTCAAGTTGTATGAACGGCAAGCAGGGTGCTATGAAGACTGAATATAGGCACCTGAAACTCGTTTAACTCTGAAGCGTCAAGGATTCCATCCTTGTTCATATCGCAGAGCTTGAATATTCGTCTAAGAGCTGCGACGCAAGCGGGCTTGAGGATCTACGGAACCATTGATCAGGGCTAAAATAGAGCAAGCCAGAAAAGGGGCTACGAGAAACGTACATGGTCGCGAGAGTCATAAAGGGGAGCGGTAGGGTGAAGGACGGCCTTTTGGGCAAAATAGAAGACTTCGGAAATGTTAAGAGGAAGCTTTGCCGAGCATTCAACGCACGTCTCAACTTCCTGTAGAAGACAACGCAGCTTTGAGTAAAATCAGGATATCTCAGGAGAGACTCTTGAACGCACCTTGAACTCGTTCATGATAGGAACGATCTCATCCTCAAGGGCCTCATTCGTGACCTCTCCGCCGCGCAGGTCAATTTTGTTGCCAACGAGAATGACAGGGACCTTGAGAAGAATAGTCAGCACATGAGTATGCATGCGAGAGATAACAAGAGTAGTACATTGACTCCAAGTTGGCGGAAGTGAGGAAGCCAGTAGGTAGGTATGTGGTCAAAGGAATTAGGGTTATCGATAGCGTAAACGACGCAGATGACGTGTGCCTTTCTAGTTTCTGATTCAAGGTGAGCACGGTCGTGTGGCCCAGCTGGAATGATGACGGGTGAGTAGATGAGGGCAAATGGAAGATGGCATGGGTACCGCCGGAGTCTACAATATATGTAGTAACATTTTCTGGAGTGACCTCTGGTGGGATGGTAACTTCTGGGACGATATGTTGTACCTAGACATATGAGCTCGGAATTATTCCACAGGAACGTCGACGCGCACATGGGCTACAAAAGATTCCTTAATTAGCGAGGTGATGATGGTGCTCTTGCCCACTCCCTCTGTGGCGCATCAGCAATCATACAGACGATACAATTTTTTTTCAATATACACACCATCGCCGACGAGGAGAATGCGGACATCTCGCCTCATGCTCGGAGTAGCTGTCTGGCCGACACTGCTATGGCCGACACGAATGCGTGAGTATCACGTGATATTATGCTTGGCCTGATATTCGATTACTCCAACACGATCATGACAAAGTACCGCACAGGGAGTGCACAGAGAGTGCGAGGCGATGTAGCTGGTTTGCATCAGTCGTTTGTGATGAGAAAGATTGGATTTTCTGTTATTTCTTGCAGATTCTATTTAGAGAAATAATATCACGTGGCTTCCCGATTTATCTTCATCAGACCACCTGCGGCTTGTTCTCGCACTGGCGCAAATGTTTGCAAAATTGCCACACGACATTGTCATCCTCGTCCTCGTCTCTCTCGGCCCCTACGAGCTCGCTGCAGTCGCACAGACCTGCAGCTTTCTTCACGGTCTTGTACGTTGAAATGACTTTCTTCATGGTCCCCAACTCATACCAGCTCCAAGGTCACCGAGTACGGCTGGTCGAGCTACCACCGCTCACATCCCAGGCCCTCTCTCAGCCTCTCTCGTGCTCGTGCCCTGTGGTCTCCACACTTTCTCGTCAAGTACGACGCTCTCAGTGATATAGCTTGGAAGACCAACACCTTTGTTGCTCGTCCTCTCTCTGATCCTTGGCCCATGAAAAACTCTCCCCTCCTCGCTATTTCTACCAATCGTCTCGTCGTCGCCTCGGGAAATTATATTTATTCTTACAAATTTGAATCCTGCGACGAAAATTCTGCTCCAGCCGTTACCTTTGAAGGTTCTTCCTCCCTTCTTGATGGACACGAGCGTTCCGGAGATATCTCGGGCATAACGCTCGTCGATACCTCAGGATATGACGACATATTTTTCATCGCCTTTCAGGACGGTCTAATTGAATGCATAATTCTTCGTCCTCCATCTGGGGACTCATCCCAAAACCAGCTAAGCATCACTCGACTGCATGCGAGCGCCCCATCCAACACGAATGATTTTTCCGAAAGTCTTTCATCAGCCTCTCACTTCCTTCTGTCACTCTCCTTGAATGGATCAGCCACTCTTGCAGATCACCGTGATCTTACTCAAAGTAATAGAACCAACTCCTCACTTACTTGGTATTCTAGTCTAGAGCTCAAAACACGCAGTTGGGCATCCCATCTCTGTCTGTCCTCGTCCATGCCTTACGCTGCTTTCGGCACTTCCAACTCATACGCTTCGTTACCGGTGTACTATCTTCCTGACCTCTCATTCTCCAACTCTGGCATACCCTCTGTCCTTCTCACAGCTGGAAGATATACTTCTTCCTCTGCAGTATATGGACTTTCCCAAGCGCCACCTTGTTCGCCCTGGGGTTCCTCACCGCAAATTCTCGTCAGCGGTTGGTACGACGGCAAAGTCCGGTGTTACGATCTTCGCCTTCCAACCTCACTGGTCTCCTACCCTGCCACCTCTATATCCACCTCCGTAACTGGATCTCTAGCGACCCGTTCAATTCCATCTCTCTCTCCCGTCCTATCCCTATGCAACCCATGGTCTTATGAATCCATTTATTCCATCTCCTGTGGCGGTGGCTCCGGTTCTCACATTGCCGCTGGTTTAGCAAGACATAGCGTTCTCTCATTCTGGGACGTTCGTAATCCATCAGGCGGTTGGAGTGTCCATGCACCTGGGAACGATCCTTCCCCGGTTTATTCTGTTATCCTGGAGAGTTCGAGATGTTTTGGCGCCACGGAGCGTAGACCTTTTGTGTATGATTTTGTGAGTATTGTGTAGGCAGCCTACCTATGTTTTTTTGGCCACTGATTTTTTTGACCTATGGTTTCAGGGACCTTGTGTCACTATCAGCACGTATCCTCCTATCACCCATACTCGTGGTGACAAACTCAAGCGATCCAAGACTCCAGCAAAGAAAGGTATAGACTACTACGTGACAAAATATTTTCATGGCAGCACCCCAACCGATCATTGACGCCCAGCTCTCCATCAAGTTTGTTTGTCTGTTTGTCTTGCATGCTGATCGGTGCCTATAATCTCGCTTGTATACCTATCATTAACGTAATTCATAGACTCTGAATTTGAGCACAATGTAAAATAAAAAAACATCATTTGGGTTTGACCTGTGAGTACAACAGAGGTATGTGTGCTATGTGATGTAAGCTAGGATAGGCAACAATGACAATGACAATGAGCGAAAGTGAGAAAGAGAATGTAGCTGCGGTTATGCTGCGAAAGAGACGAGAACTTGCGAGCTATAGAGATGATAGAATAAGAGCCTCAGTAAAAAAAATGGCAGAGCGCGAAAAAAATAAGTCCAAATCAAAAAGAAGGTGAGAGAAAGGTCAAGGCGAACAGCCAGAAAAAACAACACAACCCAAAATCATCAAGAACAAGGGAAACAAGTACAGCGAAGGCATAGATATGGGATAGTACATAACAAAAATGAAACTAGAAAAACAAGGTCAAAAGTCGGATAGATAAATATCGAGATGTTTTTTCTTTAAAAAAAAGAACCAAAGTAAAAGAAAAAAAAAGAAAGACCAATTACCCTTCAAAGGGAGAAAGAAGAGGTATCCACAAGAGAAACCATCTCAATTTGAAAAAAAACGAACCGTCGTGGCGACATCATCACCCATTCGCGCGCAGAAAGAGAGAGAGACATCGTATTCAAACGATCGCTTTCACTGAATCATCGTCGCCGTCGTAGATTGTGACCGTGTCGCCCAATTAAACAATTGTCGCATATCACTCATCGGAACTGTGTCCGCAGGTCGCTTAGGTTCCACAAGCAAACTAGACGAAGAAAACAAAAAACCATCATATCCTTTGAACACACGCACACAAGGATAAACCGTTACCTCCGACGATACAAATCCTGAAAATCTCCGCTACGCTTGGAATTTTCAAACGACGCATTCAGAAAATCCTGTACTTCCGGAATAGCTTTGAGGTTGTACGAAACTTGGAACCGCTGCATGTCTTTTTGTTGTTGTTGGTCAATTCAGACTGTCAGCCTCTCCACTCGTAAAATATAGACCCTCACCCTGGACGATACGCGCAAGCTTGTGATACTTGTTAAAGTTCAAGAGTTTCTTACTATTGTTGAGTGGCGAAGCTCGATGAGATGGGTTACCCTCTCGGCAAAACGTCACATCGGTCAAATACAAACCTGTTGATTTCAATCAGCCCGAAATATAAATATATATCATCTGTCCCGAAAAGACGCACCAAGAAAGGGAACTGCAGGCGGCGAGGTATTTCGAAGTCTTGAACGGTACTCATGGTAATTCCGACTGTGATCTGCAAGCTTCCGAAGCGACTCAAGTTGCGTCTTGGATTTCTGTGATACACCCTACAAAAAATCGTCAGCGCCGCGCAAAAAAACGAATAATGAAAAAATAAGCATAATTGTGCACTCACAGCCCAAGTCTGATGCAAACGAGCTATCGTCGACGAGTCCAAGGCAGCTAAAATTGATCGAGAAGTGGAATAATTGTTCAATGATGTACATCTCTGTTTCAGAGAATCAGTCATTTCGAGAGCAAGGGGGGAGAAAGGCAGAATAGCTCACATCAGCGACTTTGATAAAAAATTTGATGAGCGCTGTCCTCTTTTTCATATCTTGCTCGTTGAGAATGCTCTCAGCTACCCATCCAGTGATGACCGTACTCAGCGACGTAACAGCCTTGACATTCAGGTTTGACATCGACTTCGCATCACCCTGCTGTCCCTGACCCGCCTCCAAAACCTCCTCGGGTTGGATAGCACAATATAAAGTACACTCCATAATTGTCATCTGTCTCGCCAACTCCAAGGCGTCAAAATCTGTTACAAGAATATTCGAATATTCCTTCTTCCGTAATGCGACAAGCAATGTCTTCGTCATGTTCGGTCGTGGAATCTCAGAAATGGGTCCACTAAGGGCAGGGACGAATGGATTCGGTATGTCTCGGAGCCTTCGCTCCCCCTTTCCTATCTCTGCAGCATGTTTTCTAATCTCCAGAAGCTCAGAGATCCTTTGTGCAGGACCTGGGAAAAACATCGCCAGTGCCTCCTTTGTAAATGTTGTCAGCGTTGGTAATATAACATCATCGATTCCAATTCTCCAGTGAAGTTCCACCCAGGACTTAATCATATTCGCCACGCGTAATCGCACCGGTAAACCTTTCTTGTGCTGCCATAAATGTAATTCCTCGATAGACGTAGAGGCACTACGTGGAGGTACGAGATTATATCGCGCAATAATCGCCTCGACAAGCTCTGTCGGAGTCGTGAAAAGCCTGAAAGTCATGAAAAAGACAGATGAGAAAGCTGGGTCGACTATTGCATCATGAGGTGTCATCTTTTCTACCAGGGCCTCGATCGTGGCGCCGACCAGAATACCTTCGGTATTATATGCAACGTCTTCCAGGGAATAATCATGTGTGTACATCCAACTCTCGGGATCCTGATCAAATCCAAGCGAACCTGTGGTAAGCTCGCCACTGGTAATTTTCTCTTCCAACGCCGCAGCGCCATAGTTCTTGGTACTCCCTTCCCACGTCGTACAGTCGTCGGTTTTCGTCTCAACCGATACTGGAGATGGCAGGTCAGCTTCTATGTCGACTCTCACATCAATCTTAGAGAGAGAGAGAGAAGGTCGAGTATCGGCGGGAGATGTCGCAGCAGTGTCAATCGAATCCGCCCATGAGCTTTTTGACACGACACTATGGTCAGATCCTGAAGACAGCTCCCTCGTCCGCGAAAGCACGTTTGAAGGTCTAGGATGAATCGTAAGGTCTTCATCATCCCCTGACACAGGATTCTGAGCCCCACGAAGTACGTCCATACTGATTGCTCTACTCAACCCCCTGGTGGGACTCGGACGCCGAGATGGTAGTTGTGAATGACCCTCGTCGTTTGTATACGGCAGGTTGATAACAAATGGCCGTTGGACACCCGCACGATTCAGGCACACCTTCACTGCAGCAACACAGTCAGCACCAGCCTTCAATGCACCCGTCGCCGATCTGATCAATGCGGACTTCTCTTCCTCTTCAGATATCGAAGACACTAACGGCAAAGAGAGTCGACGAACAAAATTCGTCAACTCGCTGGTCACAGTGTATAGGCCTTCATTGACCGCTCTGAGGCTATTTGCCCTATGTAGGGAGATATCTGGGTGGCTCGTGACAGCCACAACGATGGTGAGAATTTTTTCAACCATGCTGACAATTTCGCGTGTGAGCTCATAAAAATGCCCAGTATTCGAAGCATGTGACGATCGACTGTAGGTATGTGCATGTCCAATGAACGCTGCGATGGTGGAAAGGTATTGGTCATGAGTGAGACGCAGCGCTTCCAGAACTTGCAATGAAGTTGTCGGGCCAGAGGGGAATTGGGGTGGTACTGGGGCTTCCGGGAAATCCTGTGACGAAAATGACGAAGATGAGGCACTGCTGATCGACAGTTCAGCCTTGTGCCGAGCCAATATTCGCTCCTTTGTCTGAGATAGTCCATTTCGAAGGTCTGCCACGCTTCTTGCACGCATAGGTATTGCTGGGGGAAAAACACCAATCGACTTCTCCCAGTATTGTCGTTGTCTGGGGGTAGGACTATTTGGAGAGAATCCGTCATCTGGGTCGTCGCGACTCCAATTTTGGTTCTGGGAAGATTCGTTTGGTTCTTGCGGAAGCTCGATCCCACACTGCACCGCAATTGCAACGAACCGGCGAACTTGAGAAAACACCAAACCACCCGTCTTCAACATCTCCATAATCTCATTTGCTAGCTCCTTTTCGGACAGACCGGTCTCGGAAGCTCGCCTCGCTTGTGAAACCAATTTAGCAAGAGTAGTGAGAAGTTTGCTTCGCTCCTGCGCCAGAACAAGAAACTTCCGTAGTGCTGGTGCGTCTCGGTTGATAGTATCGGTGCTGGTCAATATGCGACGCACACATGCGATGATACATGCTGCCGAAGGCTGAAAGTGGGTGATTCGATTCGCTCGTACAGCATTCTGAAGAAGAGAAAGACCATGAACCATTGGTACCATGATAGGCGCGGAGTAGTGGATAGGATCTGCTGAATAGTCAGAAGACTGTCGATTGTGTCTCCGGATTGCAGCAGCCGTCCATGTTGCGGACACCGAAGATGAACTGCGTGCGCGTAAAGCATGCTGGGGCAGCTACAATAACGTATGATCAAAAACAAACTTGGAAAAGATAAGAGACCGGTGCTCACTTGAATTGCCGAGTCTTTGGACTCCCCAGGGTCTGCACTCACATAATTGCTGGGAAACCACCCTCTTCGTCCCTCAAACTCACCATCCCACCAACCACTAGGATCCCGATTGAGTACATGTATGATGTTTCCAGTGCAAAATGACAAGCATGTTGTGTTTGACTGTTGTGGCTCATAGTCATGCATTGCAATGACATACTCGGAAGTAGCACGCATGGTATCATCTCGAGAAGGGCTCGATGGTTGGAAGGAAACATTGGGAGACATGACATGAAGAGACCTGGGAGGAGACAAGAGTGAAGTAGAGGCGTGGTCGGAAACTGGCGAGGTTGATACATTGGGCGAACGTTGCTTGACTATAGCCGAGCCGAGGAGATTCCTCTTGCTTGAACCAGATTCAGCCGAAAAAGGACCCTGCACAAGTTTGACCTTGGTGTCGACAATAAGGCGGGAATTATGCATGGACCTGTCTATACTCAAATCAACAGATGGATCAGAGACCATTTTTAGAAGACAAGACAAGTTTATGTCCGTACTCACTCTTTATTTGGACACTAGCAAAGGTACTCCGTATTATGACCAGACAGATGCAATAGCGTGCTAATGGATAGGCAGTGACAAATTTATGGAGTCAGCAACAGCGATGAGAGATGTGGAGAT